>Ga0181537_10000126_pt1 | contig 67515 bp, 55 predicted proteins | sample PEATcosm2014_Bin_39_FD_119765 | JGI IMG/M metagenome (GOLD analysis project Ga0181537, IMG submission 119765) | Peatland microbial communities from MTU Mesocosm Facility, Houghton, MI, USA - PEATcosm2014_Bin23_10_metaG | ecosystem: Environmental > Terrestrial > Soil > Wetlands > Peat | place... | reverse complement strand
TTCATCGACGGGAATGGCCTGCATTTGCCGGCAAGCATGCAGAACTACCATGCCCCGGCAACCGTATCCAACGTGCAGAAGTCGTTTGCGCAGGAATTCCGCCTGCAATCGCCCGACGATCCCAACGCGAAATTGCAGTGGACGACAGGCCTGTTCTTCACGGTCAACCGTCAGCGCAGCGTGGAAGAGATCTTCGACCCGATGTTCAACCAGTTCTTCCAGACCATGTTCGGCGTGACGCCTGCCGAGAACCTGGCCAATTTCGGCGAAGCCCTGTTGCCCAATGGTGATTCCTATTACAACTGGGACAACAACCGGGACAAGCAACTCGCCCTGTTCGGCGAGGCGACCTATTCGATCACCGAGCAGTGGAAGATCACGGCCGGGGCGCGCTGGTCCAAGGTGAACCAGGATTTCAGTCACTTTGCCGACGGCCCGCAGAACTTCGGTCCGCAATCGGGTGGTGGTACGTCGAGCGAGCGTCCGTTCACGCCGAAATTGGGCGTTTCCTACCAGGCCGACAAGAACGACCTCTACTACGCAACGTACGCGAAGGGCTACCGCATCGGTGGCGCGAATCCGCCCATCCAGGTCGTTCCCTGCGCCACGGATCTGGCGAACATCGGCATGACCGCCGCGCCGGACTCGTACAAGTCCGACACGACCAACAGTTACGAGGTCGGCGCGAAGAACAAGATCGCCGACAACCTGCGCATCGCGTCAAGCCTGTACTACATCAAGTGGAAAGGCATCCAGCAAAACGTCTACCTGCCCGATTGCGGCTTCCAGTTCATCACCAATTTCGGAGATGCGGTGTCCAAGGGCGGCGACGTCCAGATCGACTGGAACGCGACGCAGGCCTTGAGTTTCGAATTCACGGCGGGGCGCACCGACGCGCGCTACGTGAACAACGCTGGCGGCGGGACGGGCGCGGCACCCATTGCGCTGGCCGGCGATGCGGTCGAAGGCCAGGCCTACGGCCCCGCACCGCCATGGACGGCTTCACTGGGAGTCCAGTACGACTTCCTGGCCATGGACCACAAGTCCTTCGTGCGCGTCGACTACGAGTACGAGGGGCGTAGCAACACGCCGACGGCGACCGAGGACCCGCACAGCGGCATCTACGACCAGTTCGTCTACACGCCGCAGGCCTACAGCTTCGTTTCGCTGCGTGCGGGTTCCAACTTCGGCAAATGGAACGTGTCCGCGTTCTGCGACAACCTGCTCAATACGCATCCGTCGATCCTCGATTCCTCGGACGCGCACAGCGTGCTCGATACCTACAACGCGAATCCGCCGTCCGTGCTGATGACCGCATACACGCTGCGGCCGCGCACCGTCGGTCTGACGATGACCTACCACATGTAGTCCCAGGTCGTGCGCCGGCGAGCCCGGGGAATCCTATTCCTCGGGCTTATGCAGGTACACGAGCACGTGATAGCTGACCGCGTCCCAGGCGTTGTGAATGCCGACGAACAGGAGCATCAGGACCGAGACGGCGACGCCAAACAGCACGAGCCCGGGGTGCGTAATCGCGCCGGTCGCAAACACGAGAAGCAACAGGTACGCCAATCCCGGTAGAAGGGAATGGAAGAGCCAGTCTTCCCATACCGGTTCGTAGGCCGATTGCCTGCGCATGCGCCACGTGACCAGCACGGTATAGAGGAAGCCACAGGTCCCGACCAGCCCCCAGACGACTGCGATGGATTCCGTGGTCGGCCAGGGCGCGCGCAGAATCGCGGCCAGGAACAGGACCGTCGTGAAATGGACGATGGTCGGCGTCGCAAACGCGGCGGCGGCGTCCTGCCCACCCTTGGGCGGACGCTGGGCAAGCAAGGTCATGACGACGAATTGCAGGCCGATCAGCGTGCCCGCGGCTGAACCCAGGATCACATAGAAGCTGTCCCACTTGGCAAGCTCCGGCATCCTCTGCCTCCTCGTGAACGTTGGAGTTATCCGAAATGCCGGAACGAATAGGCGAGTTCCGGTCCCCTCGCACCCTCGTAGGCGAGCTGCGCGACGAGCAGCGCAAAGGGTTCCGTAAAACGCGCAATCCGCAGTGGCCCGGCATCGACAGGGTCGAAGCCCGCGTCGTGAATCAAGCAGGCGGCCACTTCCTTGGCCCCGGCATCATCACCGCAATAAACGAGGCTCGGCCGGTGCACCGCCGTGCGCGAATCGAATACGTCGAACAGGACCTCGCTGGGCACCGTGTTGAATGCCGACACCACCCGCGCATCGGGGATCAATCGCACAAGTTCTTCCGCGCCGGAACTGGAATTGCCCACGGCCAGTTCCGTGTTGTCTTCGCTCATCGGCAGCGAACAGCTCACGACGACCTTGCCGGCGAGGCTGCCGGCCTGGCCAAGCACATCCTGGAACCGCAGCCAATGCACGGCAAGCAATATTGCATCCGAGTCCCGCACGGCCTCGCGCGGGCTCCCGTGGCGCGCACCGCCGCCTGCCGCGCGCGCGAGCTCTTGCAGCTTTCCTTCGCTGCGCGCATAGCTGAACACGACCTCGTGTCCCGCGCGGGCGAAGATCGTTCCCAGCTTGGCGCCCATCAGACCCGATCCGAGGATTCCGACTCGCATGCCTTTACCTCAATCCTTGCCCGACCCACAGGTGTAGTCGGGCGTAGCCACGCTATGGCGGAAGGGATCCGTCAGCGCATCGGTGTACGTGCCCATGATCAGGCGATGCTTGGGCAGGAAATTCTGGCGGAAGTAGCGGCTGAATTGGGCAAGCTCGCGGCCGCGTTCCGTCAGCTGCACGCAACCGTTGCGGATCGTGACCGTTCCCGATTCCACCTGCTCCGTCATGCGCACGTCCATCAAGTGGTGCTCGGGCAGGTATTCCTGCGTGAATACGTCGTTGATCCGTGAAAGCTGAATGCCGCCCCCGCGTTGCTGGAGTTTTTCCAGGATGTAGAACGAAAGTGAACGGTCGATCACGGTCGGAATCGAGATCGCGAAGATATAGCCGAGCAGCAGCCAGATCAGGATCAGCTGCGCCTTTTCGAGTCCGCTGAACGCCGCGAAACCCCGCCAGAGCAGCAGCAGGAGCGAAAGCAGGGCGGTCGCAATGCAGGCATCCTCGATCGCACTGTAGAGAACGACGTTGACCTCGAACCAGCGAACGTGGATCGTGTATGCCGCGAGAAGCGCGACCACGAAGAACAGGGTCGCGACGAATGCCTGGATGGCCTTCATGCGCTGGCTCGCGCACGAGGCGCGTCGGCCTGCACGACGCTTTCAATCAGTTCCGAGTAGGGAGCGATCGCCACGGGTCGCCGCATCACGCCGCTCAGCATCAGCGTCATGAGCGTGAGCGCACCCGTCTGGAACAATACGAGGAACAGGATCCCGAGCGCGACCGAGAACCAGCCGGGCGTCGCAAAGCCGAGCAGCTTGAGGGCGATCGCGGCGACGATCCCCGCGATCGACGCCATCGCGACAAATGCGCAGCCGATGCCAACGCGCACCAGCACGTCTTCGGCGAAGACCATCGCGGCGCGAAACCCGTGCAGTGCGAGACCGACAAAATTCATCTTGCTGGTGCCGGCGATGCGAGGTCCGCGGTCCAAGGGTTGCGCCACGATGCGCAGCTTGGAAACAAGGACGCATGCCGCCAGATGGATCCACAGCTCCTGCATCGCAACCAGGCGCAGCAGTGCCGGCCTTCGCAGAGCCATGAAGTTCCCAAACCGGATCCTATGGCCCGTCAGCAGCTGGAACAGCACGCGGTACACCGCGTAAAAGGCGCGAAACCGCAGCGATTCGACACGGCTCTTGCGCTCCGCGACAACCAGGTCGACGCCTTCCTGCTGCAGCGGTCCGACGAGAGCGGCGATCGACTCCGGGAGGTCTTCGCCGTCCGAATCCATGACAACGGTGGCTCCCGCGCTTGCCACGTGATCGGCGACGTAGTGCAAGCCGACCGCAATCGCCCGTTGGTGGCCAAGGTTCCTGCGCAGCCGGATCAGGGTTCCCCGAATCCCCGCCTCGACGAAAGCCGAGACCGGCAAAGGCTGACGCACGGAACCGTCATCGACCGCCACCACGTGGACGCCGTCGCCGTACAGTTTTCCCAGGCGTACCAACAACGAAGAAGCCGAGGTGAGGTCCTCGAACACCGGCATCACGACGACGATGGGCGCCGATTCATTCGGTCGAGGTGCCACATGGACGGCCACCATGCCTTCGATCCCGTAAATTCGTTTGCTATTTCGCTCGAATTGCTTCGCGGGGCAATGGTATCAGCGAAGCATCCCGGCCAAAATTCCCTATCGTATATTGCGCGATGCCGACGCTTCCCAAAGCGTCCAAACGTACACCGAACCGCTGTCGATCTTTCAAAGGAAGCACCGTGATCGAGGTTCCTTCGATTGAAGCTCTCTTGAAGGGCAAGTCAACCGACCTGCCGGTCTTTTGCCTTTACCCCGAAGCCGCAAGGCGCATGGCTCGAACCTTTATTGACGGATTTCCCGGGGAAGTGCTGTATGCGGTCAAGGCCAATCCGGATCCGCGCCTGATCACGTGGCTGGGCGAGGGCGGCATCCGAAGCTTCGATACGGCGTCAATCCGTGAAATCGAGGTTGTGCAACGAACGGTGCCGGACGCCCGTTGCTATTACAACCACCCGATCAAGCCGCGATCGTCGATATTCGAGGCCTATGGCCGAATGGGAGTCCGCGACTTCGTCGTCGACCACGCAGGTGAACTCGAGAAGGTTCTCGAGGAGGCCGGGACGGACCTGACGATCGAAGTGCGCATTGCGGTCGAAAACCCGCATGCACTTTCGAACTTCAGCTCCAAATTCGGCGCGAAGCCGGCGGATGCGGTCGAACTCCTGAAACTGGTCCGGCAAAGGGGCGCCGAGGCGGCGCTGTGCATGCACGTGGGCTGGCAGACGACCGATCCAGGCGCTTTCGCGAAGGGAATGCAAATCGCCTCCGAAGTCGCGCAGAGCGCGGATGTGACGATCCAGTACTTCAACGTCGGGGGCGGGTTTCCCAGCGTCATGATGCCGAAGGATCGTTCTCTGGCCGATTTCTTCTCGAGGATCATCGCGACACGCGCTGCCCACGAAAACCTGGCGGGCATGCCGCTGAAATGCGAGCCTGGCAGCGCCCTTTCGCATCCGGCGGGTGGGCTGCTGGCGCTTGTGCTCGGCGTCAAACCGGCGCGCGTCTATCTCAACGATGGAATCTTCGGTGCGATGGGGGAGCTTCTGCATACGCGCATTCAGCCTCCCTCGCGCGTACTGACCCCTACGGGAGTGGTGCGCGGCGGCGAGCTCAAGGAGTTCACCGTTTTCGGTCCCACCTGCGACTCCTACGACACGCTGCCGGCCAAGTTCCTGCTTCCCGAAGGAATTCGGGAGGGCGACTGGATCTACATGAGCATGATGGGCGCGTACTCGACCGCGATGGCGACCGATTTCAACGGTGTGGGAGAGCACGAGACCGCGGTGATCACCGGCGAGACCTGAGGAGAAACCTACCGGCGATCACGCCGCCCACCGCGGATTCCCCCGCCTCGCTGCACCGGTGCCTGCCAGACAAAAAGTGGCGCCGGGCGAATTCGCCGGGCGCCACGCATGCCTGAATAATGCCAGGGCGCTTATTCCCAATACGGCAGGCGATCGTAGTACTTGTATACGTCCCGGTTCCACTTCTCTTCGGCCATGGATGGCCAATGATCCGAATCGAATCCGGGCGCGGTCTTGAGGCGATCCTTGGGCACGTCAAGGACATATTCATTCTTTGTTCCGTCGAACTCGAATGCACTGAACGGAATCGCGAAAAGCTTCTCGCCCAAGCTCAGAAATCCGCCGAATGAGACGACCGCATACGCGATTCTTCCGGAATGTGGGTCGATCACGATTTCCTTGATGTCGCCCAGATTCTCGTTTTGCGGATTGATCACGTTCTTTCCGATGATGCTGGAAGCCTTCACCGGCGAGGCCGGAAACGCTTGCGTTTCAATCAATTTAGCTCTCCCTTGATTCGAAAAATCAAAGGGTATGGCAAGCGGATTGGTCGATCTGTGCGCTGCCCTACGCAATGCACGTCGCAACCGCTTTGCCGCAATGGCTTTGCCACGATCGCCTCGGCCAATTCTCCTAACGCGCCGACGCATTTGCGGAGAATGCCAAATCGCGATTGTTCGGCAGCGAACGCACCGCGCCGACGCAAGTCTCACTGGTTCAAGACGCGCGCACCGATCGCGGAGGAAAATTGCCGCGTCCGCGCGGGCAATTCACGTCGATCACGGGATATCCAGTAAATAGGAGCAAGCATGGGCATCGCTACCGCCGTCAATCCAGAGAGTCTCGAGCTCGGAGGTCGACCGCGGAGCCCGGGTACTCAAAGCACCGGGACAAGTGGCAGTGCGGTTTCGTGGGGAGCAATCCTCGCAGGTGCGGCCGGCGCTGCCTCCTTGTCCTTGATACTCGTCATCCTCGGAGTGGGACTTGGCCTTTCCACGGTCTCGCCTTGGTCCGGAAGCGGTGCGAGCGCAACGGCTTTTGGCATTTCCACGATTGTGTGGCTGGCATTCACGCAATTGGCGGCATCGGGTCTAGGGGGCTACCTGGCCGGTCGCCTGCGCACGAAGTGGGCGGGCGTACATACGGATGAAGTGTTCTTTCGCGACACGGCGCATGGGTTTCTCGCGTGGGCAGTGTCCTCCTTGCTTACCGCCGCATTATTGACCTCGGTGTCGTCTTCGATTCTCAATGGAGGCGCGCAGGCGGGAGCGGCAGTAAGCGGCAAGGTCTTGAGCGCAGGCGCAATGTCGCTGGCTGCCGGCGATGCTGCTGGCGAGACGCGCCCGCGCTCATCCCAGCCGAATGCGAATGGGCTTCCTGCCTACTACCTGGATTCCTTGTTTCGGCATGATGCGGTTTCCAACGGCGTGACTCCTGGCGGTACCGCGGGTGGAACGGCGCCTGGTAAATCGGCCCCGGCCGACACTATGGATTCCTCGAACGCCAAGGATTCGGCAGAAGTGGGGCGCGTTTTTCTGCACGACGGACTGACGCAACCGCTTCCCCCGGACGATCTTCACTACGTGGGACAGATCGTTGCAAGGCGGACCGGTCTTTCGCAAACCGACGCGGAAAAGCGGGTAACCGACACCTACGCGAAAGCTGCTGCGGAGCTGCGCCAGGCCGAGGCGACGGTACGGGAGACAGCCGACCAGGCACGCAAGGCCTCAGCCTACGTGGCGCTTTGGTTCTTTGTGTCGCTTCTGATTGGCGCCTTCGTGTCCAGCGTGGCAGCCACTTTCGGTGGGCGTCTGCGGGATGCCTGATCGCCTTTCCTCGTCTTGATTCGTTGGGGTCATCATGCGTTCCTTGCTTCTGCTCTTTCTTGGCGTGCCGATTCCGATCGTCATCTTGATCGCGCTTTTCGTGCGCTGAACTTGCTCCATCGGCTGTTTGTCGCAACCGCGCGTCGCTCCTCAGGGAGTCGCAGCGGTCCTCGCAAGCGCAGATGATGTCGACGCCGGGGGCCTGCACGAGGTAAGCGTGGAGCAAGGCAACTCTCCGAAGGGCCGAGGATTCACGCGGACGGTTTATCGCGCGCGAGGCCAAACGGCTATTGCGGAACATTGGCTCGTGCACGGTTCTGGGCACGGATGGTCGGGAGGTCGAGTCGCGGGATCCATGGACCCCATGGGGCCGCAAGCGTCGAATTCGGGAAGCAAGTTCATGCGCGATTGCGCATGTTCGATCGCGCGGTCAACGGCACTTTCATTGCCGGCGGGATTTGGCAGGCACGGGACCGTCCAATTGCATCCTGCGGCGTCGACCTCGCACAAGCGAAGCAATTTCAATATGGGCCCACCCGGATTGACCTGGTGAACGTCGCGATCTGCTTGAAGTCGGCGATTGATGGCGTCGAGGATTGCGCGCTCGGAGTGCAATGTCCGACTGGCCGGCGCATGGTCCATCGCGATGGTGTGCCGAATTTCTTCGCAGGTGGATTTCATTTTTGATATTCCGACGTCCGGTCGTCTGGTCGCACTTCGGCAGCGGCGATCAGCTCGGCGCAGTTGTGGTCCCTGCCTTCTGCGAATTGGATCGTGGGCACGAGAGCCAGGACGGGATTGAGCACCGCGCCCACGACGGCACTGACGGGACCCTTGTTGGCGATCCGGGAGGTGTCGACGGAAACCTTGGGATTCTTGAATGTACCTTGGAGCATGATCGGGGCATGACCCCGCGCAACACTGAAGTGCTTCGGTTCCGTGGTAAGTCGATAGGCCACTTGCTCCTGGCTCAAGTCGATCGTTCCCTGGCCAATCACGTTCTCTTCCGTTGTGTCAAGGACCATCTGGCGCGTGGTCAGCACGCCGCTTTTCAGATCAAACGCCGAGGCCATGCAACGCACTTGCGTTTGCTGGGGCAGGCCAAGCGCGGACAGGAGCGCATTGCCGAAGTCGAGGCCTGCCAAGTCCACCAATACTGCCGACAAGTCCCCACCGCTCATGGCGAGCGTGGCCGAGCCGTTGCCGTCTGCCAGCATCTGCGCAAGAGAATTGCCGGTGGTATCAATCAGTGCCGTTCCGCCGATCCTGCCCGCACCTTTGAATCGACCGGTTTCCTGCATCAAACGATTCAAATCCACGCCGCGAAAATCGATATTGCCGTTGGCGTGAATCGGGTCCTGCCGTCCGGAAAGTTGCAGATTCGCCAGGATCCGGCCCTGTCCCACCGTGAAGGAAATCGGTTTCAGAGCGAGCATGCCGTCCTGCAGGTGCAGGTTCACAGCGAGTTGGTCGACAGGTGTCGATGTGCTCTCGATATGCTCGACGCGATAGCGCACGTCCATGTCGACTGCACGCAGCTTGGATAGATCGATCGGCGAGTCCGGTAGCAGGGTGGGTCTCGACTCTTCCTGCGCGTGCTGGGTGCGCTGTTTTGTTGCCAGATTTGGCGATCCGCTGCGTCCCGGAGCTGCGCCCATGAAGCCCGCGAGGTCCGCCAGTTGAACGTGCCGCGAACGAAGGTCGGCCCTGAAATGCATCCGTTCACCTCCGGGGTCCATGTCGGCGTTTCCCTCGAGATCGCTTTCACCGACGGTTCCGGAGATGTCTTGCAAGCGAAAGCGATGGTCCTCGTAGGTCAGGCGGCCCGTCAGGTGATAAGGAGGAGTCGGGGCAATCGCCGGTCCCGCGAGCGCGTGAAGCTCGGACAAGTCTTCTCCGGCAAGCTCCAGATGCAGATCGGCGCCGCCAAGGCGCAAGGGGTCGAGAATATTTCCCTTGATTTCGACCCAAGTCGCCTCGTGGCGCAATTTGAGATCGACCGGATAGGGATTCCCCGCGGCGCGCAGCGCAAGAATCGAAGCGCCGACCAACGATCCGTGGATTTCCTGGCCCGTATAGCGGCCGTCGATGCTGACACGCAAGCTGCCGTCCTGCTCCGCCGCCGCGTCCTGCGTTTCCACGGTCAGGAGAAAATCGGATTTGAGTCGCGCGTCGACGAAATGCAGATGACCGGAGTGGACGAGCAAACGATCGATGGCGAGGCGCCATGGTCTTGTCGATGTGCTTGCGCTCGATCGAGAGGGAAGCGGGGACCAGTTGGGTTTGCCCGATGGGCCGATACCCAGGTCGACCCTCGCGCCGTCCAATTCGATCTGCGTGAGATGCAACTCGCGTTGCGCAAGAGCCGACAGATCAAGGCGCATCGCCAATCGGTCTACCGTTGCCAGGGGTACCTGGTGCCGGTCCAAGGAATCCGGATTGGTCACCACGACATTGTTCGCGACCAATTGAGGGTTGACCGCCCAGTGAGACTCGAGGCTGCCGATCGTCACACGGGCCCCGGTCGCGCCGGCGAGTTCGCGTTCGACCAGAGGTCGCACCAGGTTCGGCACAGCCAGCACGAGGAGAGTCAAAACCGAGCCGAATGCGAGCAAGGTACCGGCAGTTGCCAGCGTGACGACGACGATGGTTTTGAGGCGTCGCGGCATCAAACCTGCCCTCGTCTTTTCTTTTTTGTCCCCTTGAACTTAGGACGCGCGACCGGGGATGAAGTTCGTCTCGTCACGCATGCGCGTTAGCGGTTGTGCCGGATAACCCGGATCACCGCGGCGATGTCGAACCGGAACGCTGCGCGGCTTCCCGGCCCTCATGAAGGGCCGCGACGACGGCATCCGGTTTCATCGATACCTTCATCGTCGCGGCATCGGAATCATGTCGATTCTCTACGTCCGGCAGGTCGCGCCGCAATTCCTCGATCAAATCGATCAGCTTGGCCGCCTTCTGCTCCGTCAAGAGCATCACCTTGAGGTCGAGATGCGCTCGATGCTCGGCAAGACCCGCGAGTCGATTTTGCTTGGCTACGACGACAATCGCCGTCAGCAGGGCGCCCAAGCCGACGATGCCTTGAAGCCAAAAAAACGGCGGGGGATCCCAGATCGCGATGGGCCGGGCGCCCAACCCGAGATTGCCGAGGATCCAGGCAAACACGAAAAGCAGGACCAGTCCCAGGAATAGCGCGCGGCCGATCATGAGGCTGGTGCGCTCCAGCAATCGCTGCGACTTGCTGAGCTTCTGTTCCTCGCGCGCGTAGAACTCGAGAACAGCACCGATACTTTGGTCTACCGGATCTGCGTCGGACTTGCCGCTTGCACTCGAGGTCGCCAAGTCAACCCATCATTCATTGCAGGGAAACGGAGTGGTCGGGGTTATCAATAATGACCTCAACGCGCCGGTTTTGCTGGCGTCCGGCTTCGGAATGGTTGTCGGCGATCGGGTCGCTCGCGCCTTTGCCCGAGGTCATCAGTCTTTCCGTGGCGATGGCCTGCTCCGCGGATTGCAGGGCAAGCGTGGGCGCCGGGGGCGTGGTGGCGCACCCGACGATGAATATTGCAAGCGCCATGACGGCCGCACGTGCTGACCTCGATCGTGCGGTACTGCCAAGCTGCGCAGCTTTCACTGGACTCTCCCGGGATCGGCCCGACTCGGCGGAACCCGTCGCGATGCGCCGTCCAACCACACTTTCGGCTTGTCCTTGTCCACCGTCTGTTCGTTCCCGGACGAAGTCACCCTGCTCGCCGCCAAGGCCACTCGCCCGTCCAGGGCGACCGGCACGCAATGACGAATGAACTATCGGCTCGTCCGCGCGTCTGTGCTGGGACGCCCCTGGTTGCGGCGAAGGAGCAAACGATGGCAACGAAGTTTGATTTCGAGACCGATCTTGGCAAGGGCGGGGAAACCCATCAGCACCTGCCCAAACGCGATCCACGCGACGAGCGCGGCCACCTGACCACGAATCAGGGTATCGGCGTCTCCGACAATCAGAACAGCCTCAAGGCCGGAGTTCGCGGTCCGACACTGCTCGAGGATTTCGTTTTGCGCGAAAAGATTTTCCATTTCGACCACGAACGCATTCCGGAACGAATCGTCCATGCGCGTGGCAGCGCCGCCCATGGCTACTTCGAGGTGACCAAGAGCCTTGCCAATATCACGAAGGCGGATCTGTTCCAGCGTGCCGGCGAGAAAACACCGGTGTTCGTGCGTTTCTCGACGGTGGCCGGCGGCGCCGGGTCGGTCGATACCCCACGCGACGTGCGCGGGTTCGCGGTCAAGTTCTACACCAAGGAAGGAAACTGGGACCTGGTCGGCAACAATATCCCGGTCTTTTTCATCCAGGATGCGATGAAGTTTCCCGACCTGGTACATGCGGTGAAGATGGAAGCCGACCGTGGCTACCCGCAGGCAGGAAGTGCGCACGACACATTCTGGGACTGGGCATCGCTGATGCCGGAATCGACGCACATGCTGATGTGGGCCATGTCCGACCGCGCGATCCCGCGCTCGTTTCGTACCATGGAAGGGTTTGGCATCCATACCTTTCGATTGGTCAATGCCAAAGGCGAATCCACGTTCTGCAAGTTTCACTGGAAGCCCAAGCTGGGGCTGCAATCCACGCTTTGGGACGAAGCGCTCAAGCTTCAGGCCGCCGACAATGATTTCCACAGGCGTGATCTGCATGATTCGATTGCAAGTGGGGTCTTTCCCGAGTGGGAGCTGGGATTGCAACTGTTCGACCAGAAATTCGCGGATGCACAGCCCTACGATGTGCTCGACGCGACCAAGCTGATCCCCGAGGAGGACATGCCGGTGACGCGTGTTGGGCGTTTGGTGCTCGACCGCAATCCCGGGAATTTCTTCGCCGAGACCGAACAGGCGGCGTTCTGTCCGGCGAACGTGGTGCCGGGCATCGATTTCTCGGACGACCCGTTGCTGCAAGGCCGTCTGTTCTCCTATCTGGATACGCAGAAGTCGCGCCTGGGCACCGCGAATTTCCATCAACTGCCGATCAATGCACCGAAATGTCCCGTGATGAATTTCCAGCGCGATGGCCAGATGCAGATGAACGTGCCGCAGGGCCGCGCGAACTATGAGCCGAACAGTCTCGCCGGCCACGGGGAAAGCGGTGGCCCGCGCGAATGCCCGGCTGCGGGATTCGCCACTGCGGGCGGACGCGCGGGGCAGCAAGAGCAGGGCGACAAGCTGCGAGTGCGGGGCGAACTGTTCGCCGATCATTACAGTCAGGCACGGCTGTTCTGGAAGTCGCAGACGGATAGCGAACGCGCGCATATCGCGTCTTCGTTCGTATTCGAGCTGTCGAAAGTCGGGCTCGATCAGGTGCCGGCGCGCATGCTTGCGAACCTGCGCAATGTCGACGACGAACTCGCGAAGCGCGTGGCGGCCGGCCTCGGTATCGCGCTGCCGGCCAAGGCCAAGGCGGCGCGGGAGCCCATCGACATGCCAGCCAGCGACAAGCTCTCCATCCAGAAAAACATGCGGTCCAGCCTCGAAGGCCGAACCGTGGGGATCCTTATTGCCACGGGCTCGGATCGCGGCGAAATCGACAGGCTGTCGGAGGCGGTCAAGGCCGCCGGGGGCAGGACGATGATCGTGGCGCCGCAGCTCGGCGGCACGGTATTGGGTGATGGCTCTCGCATGAAGGCCGATGGCCAACTCGCCGGTTCACCGTCGCAGATCTTCGACGCCGTTGCGATCATTTTGTCGAACGACGGTTGCCAGGAACTCCTGCGGCAGGCGTCGGCCGTTCAGTTCGTCATGGACGCCTACGGGCACCTGAAGGCCATCGGCGCCAGCAAGTCCGGGAAGCCTTTGCTTGAAAAGGCCGGCGTCGAGCTTGACGAAGGCATCGTCGAGATCGGCAAAGATTTCGTGATGGCCGCCGGGCGCCGCTATTACGCGCGGGAGGCGAAGCTGCGTGCGCTTGCGTGATTTCCGGCGTGACGAGCCGGGAGCGTTCGCGCCGTTTGGACGGGCGCGAACGCGTAACTTCGGCGCTTAATGCCGCGCGCTTTGTTCGGCGCGCGCTGCACCGATGGCCGTCTTGACGTGGCGACGTTCCTCGGGCGGCGGCAGCACCGCCTTCATGCCGAGCGATTGAATCCACAGTTCGCGGCACCAGCCCTTGCTGTGATAGAGGTGCTCATCCTCCTGGTCCTCGATCTCGTCGTACGCGGCTTGAAGAACCTTTTTCTCCTCGCCGGCGAGGTGCCTGGCGCATTCGCCGATCAATTCCCAGTTGAGATGATCCTTGGTTTCCGCCAGGACCACGCACTCGCAGGCGACCAGTTCGCTCGCGGTGGCGTCGTTGGTCGCCATTGCCTCCTTGATTGCGGTCACCAGGCTTTTCCCTAGCATGGCGATAATCTGGCGTCCCGGGCTATGTTCCCTGGGGTCGATCTTCATTGTCGCGAACACGGTCTCCAGGATCTGGACGTGCTTGCGCGTCTGCTCCAGGTACTTGCCGAACTCGGTTTTCAGTCCCTCATTCCGGACGGCGGAAACCGCAGCCTCGTAGATGTGAACGCCCCCCATCTCGTGTTCCAGGGATTGGAGCAGCAGCTCCTTCAACTGTTTGTTTTCCATGATTGCGATCCTTGTTTCGTCCGCGACCAAACTCGTGCGTCGGTATGTGACTGCCAACGCGCGTTCTTCGTTCGCCGCGCGTGCGGCGGGATACGGCGGCAGGACACGGCGGCGGGATATGGCAGAGGAACGTGGCCCTTACGGGGACGTCTTTCGTCGGCGTGTAGGTGCGCCGGCGCGACCGGCTACGGGAGTGCCACCGGCAGGTACCGCCGGCGAGATCGGATCGCTCGCCGGGAACGTCTCACGGAGGGATTCGTCGAGCAGCCATTCTTCGTGGCCCGCGAAGTCATGCGCCGTAAGGTCCACGAGCGCCGTCATGTCACCAGCGATGGGAAGACGCGTGTGGTGTTTCATGCGGTTCATGTCATATCCCCTTTCGTGCGGGTTGACGGCCTTGCGATTGCCGGCCTTGGATCCATCCATTCGATTCGATGGGCCGTCGCAGGCGATTTCCTGGGAACCCATGATTCCTCACAAGCCAACGGGAACAGTCGCCAGGCTCGGAGCGCGCATTCAAGGGCTAGCGCAGATTGGCGGTTTTTGTCTCCCCAATGGGGCGGTACTTTGCCCGGGCGACCGTTCCTCGCTGTCAGCATCGCGCGGAACGCGCTCGCCCGTCTGTACGATTGCGCGCACACGACCCTTGGCGCGGCACCTTCATTTGACCAGCACGACCTCGACGTCCCCGTGGTGTCGCATGACATGAAGCGTGACCTCGAGTTCGGTTTGCGTGAATTGCAGGTCGACTTGGGCGTCGCCCAAGCGTAGTCCCAGGATGCGGCACTGGCTCATCCACGGCGGCAGTGCCGGTTGCGTGAAAAGAATCCGGCGCGCGTTCGCTTGGAATGAGATCCCCAGCGCCGCGCCGAGAAGTCCGAATACCGACGCGGCAGACCAGGCCTGTGGGCTGCAAGCGACGGGATACGCCGTCGGCGACGAACCTGGCCGGCGCTCGAATCCGCAGAACAATTCAGGAAGCCGGCGGTCAGCGCTGAATAGCGATGCATCGAACATGGCGGTCATCACCCGGACGAGCGGTTCCCGCAGTCCGTAGCGCGCAAACCCCATGCCGATCAGCGCGTTGTCGTGGGGCCAGACCGAGCCGTTGTGATAGGACATCGGGTTGTAGCGCCGTTCCGTCTCCTCCAGCGTGCGGATCCCCCAAAGAGAAAAGGAAGCTGGCGACAGGAGGCGTTGCGCAACGCGGCGGGCACGTTCCGCGCTGGGAAGTCCGCTCAGCAATACGTGACCGGCGTTGGAGGCAGCAACGCGGCACGGGCGCTTTTGTCCGTCCAGCGCGAGCGCATAGGTGCCCTCGTCTTCCAGCCAGAACGACTCCTCAAAGCGCTCGCGCAGGCGCTCGCCGGCAATGGCAAGGGATGCTGCCTTTTCAGGCTGGTCAAGACAGGCTGCCAGATTCGCCGCGCCCAGAAACGCCGCATAGGCATAGCTCTGCACCTCGGCCAGCGCGATGGGTCCTTCCGCAAGGCTCCCGTCGGCATGAAAGATGGAGTCGTTGCTGTCCTTCCATCCTTGATTGACAAGTCCATTCACCGAATTTCGCCGGTATTCCAGGAAGAAATCGCCGTCGGAATCGCCGTATCGGCACATCCATTCGAGGGCTGCCTCGATTTGCGGCCAGATTTCGCGGATGAGCCCCAGGTCGCCCGTGCGAGTAAAGTACGCGGCCGCGAGCACGACGAAAAGAGGCGTCGAATCGACCCCACCGTAGTAGCGCGCGAACGGGACTTCGCCAAGCTTTGCCATCTCGCCGCAACGCGTCTCATGAAGAATTTTTCCCGGCTCGGCATCGGCGGCAGCATTGTGCGCTGTCGCCTGGGTCGCCGCCAGAAAACGCAGGGTTCCTGCCGCGAGACTCGGGTCAAGCCACAGGCACAACAACGACGTGACAATCCCATCGCGTCCGAATGCCGTCGAAAACCAAGGGATTCCCGCGTACGGATAGAGGCCCTGCGGCGTCCCTGTGATGAGCATTTCGAGATCGGCGCGCGATCGATTTACCCATCCGTTGAACCTGTCTTCGCTGGTGACGATCGACGCGACTTCGCGTTGCCGGTCCTCCTGATGGCGGGCAGCCGCTGCGACACAGGCGGCATAAGTCTGCACGCCCGGCGTGCGACCATCGCGTTCGCATCGCACGACAATCGCGAGGCGGCGCGCAGCGGAGGGCGCCAGGTGGAAGCGCCACGTCGCGCTGTTCGTGGTCTGGGTCTCCGGCGGCGGATCGAAGGCGAGAAGTGTGCGACGCACCTCGGCGTCGAGACCCTGGTAGGCAAGCACGACGCCGTCGACGACCTGTTCCTCGGGCAGCATTTTGCCGCGGCCGGCCCTTGGGGTCCCACGGACTTCGAATATGTCCACGAAGTCCGCGGCGAATTCGACGTCAAGCTGGAACGTGGCGGCATCACGTCCGTAATTGCACAGCGAAAGATTCTGGAACAGAACGTCGCTTCCGACCTCGGTCGTGCTGAGAATGTGGATGGAGTACTTGGCCAGGAGGCTGCCGTCCGGATTGGCAAGGTCGGGGTTGGTGAGATCCACCGACAATGCACTGTTGTCCTCGGTGACGAACGAAGATAAAAGCAACGGGCGCACGCCATTGATGGTCAGCGCCAAACGGGACAGGTACCTCGTGTCGTCCAGGAACAGACCCTGGGCCGCAGGCCTCGTCGCCTGGGCGTTGCCGAAGTCGTCCAGGATGGCGAAGGCTTCGCCCCGCTTCAACACGCGCGGCCGCTGCATGGACACAGGAGTGTGCAGCGAGATCCCATGACAAGAGGGATCGCCGCCCACCCCGGAGGGTGCGCAGGGTGCCGGATTCATTTCCTGCATCCGGCCCTCATGCCACGGCGCGTTGCGGGGGACGTTGTGCCCAGATCAGGCGTTCATACGCCTGCACATATTCCTTTGCCATGCGCCGCGAGGTGAATCGTTCCACGAAAGCCTGGCGGACCTTGCGACGGTCGAGCTCGGGCAGACGCGCAACGGCGGCCACCGCCTCGGTTTCGTTCGCGACAATGAATCCGGAGACGCCGTCCTCGATGATCTCGCTCACCGAGCCGCGTCGCATCGCAATGACCGGCGTGCCGCAGGCCATCGCCTCGATCATGGCCAGGCCAAAGGGCTCCTGCCATGCAATCGGGAAGAGCAGTCCCGCCGCGTTGCCGAGGAAGGCGTTTTTCTGCGACTCACCGATTTCCCCGATGAACTCGACGTGCGGTTGCGTAAGCAAGGGAGCAATGTCCCGTTGGAAGTAGGCTTGGTCCGCCTTGTCCACCTTGGCTGCGATCTTGAGTTTCCTGCCCGCCGCAGCCGCGATGCGGATCGCGGCGTCCGGCCCCTTCTCCGGGGAAATGCGGCCAATGAAGGCAAGATAGCCTTCCGTTCCCGGAAACGGCGCCAGCAAGAGTTCCGGTAATCCGTGATAGATCGTCCGGACGTAATTGGCGTTTGGCAGAGGAACGCGCTGGGAGTTCGATATCGAGACGACGGGAACGTCTGAAAATACCTTGTAGATGGATCGCAGTTCCGGCATATCCAGGTGCCCGTGGAGTGTCGTGACAAAAGGTACGTCGATGCGCCGCAAAAGCGGATAGGCAAGGTAGTCGATATGAAGATGAATGATGTCGAATTCGCGGGCACGCCGGGCCAAGGTTTCCAGCATGACAACGTGCGGAGCCAGGTAATCCTGGATCCGCGCGTCCAGTCGCAATGCACTCGGCCACGCCGCTTCGAGCTTTGCCTTTGTCCGGCTGTCGCCACTGGCGAACAGCGTCACGTCGTGGCCGAGGTCGACCAACTCGTCGGTAAGGTACGCCACGATCCGCTCCGTCCCGCCGTAGAGCGCGGGGGGCACTGCTTCCATGAGTGATGAAACTTGCGCGATCTTCATAGCTGCCCTTTGGTGGGCCCCAAAACAAACTTATGAGCGTTTCCCCCCGCCCGGTCTGTACGCTGCAGCGCGTAGCAATTCATGGGAGGAATGCCTTTCGTCCCGTGACCGGAAAACCGTCACGGGCGATGCCGCGTAAGTCCCGAATGGTTTAACCTCGCTGTTGGCAAAGCATGAACGACACACGCGTCGTGCGCGTCCAAAGGAGAAATCGGCCCTTTTACAAACCAAGCTGCGAAATGCGCCATGCCACCCGTCACACATTTTCCCAAGAACGCCCTGTTGGAAGCATTACCGGCGTCGGAATTCGCCCGGTGGCAGTCACACCTGGAACCCGTCGAAATGCCGCTCGGCGAAGTCCTGTGCGAAGCGGGCGGGGTCATGGAATACGTCTACTTTCCGCTCGACTCGATTGTCTCGCTGCTTTACGTGATGGCAAGCGGTGCCTCGGCGGAAATCGCCGTCGTCGGCCATGAGGGACTCGTCGGTATTTCCGTGTTCCTGGGTGGCGAGTCGACTTCCAGTCGCGCCGTGGTGCAAAGTGCTGGCAACGGGTTGCGCTTGAAGGCGCACCTGATCAAGGATGAATTCAGACAGTCGGGACCCGTGACCCTTCTGCTGCTGCGCTACACGCAGGCGCTCATCACGCAGATGGCGCAAACGGCAGCTTGCAATCGCCACCATACTCTGCACCAGCAGTTGTGCCGCTGGTTGCTGTTGAGCCTGGATCGGTCGCGTAGCCAGGAGCTTGTGATGACCCAGGAACTGATCGCCAACATGCTTGGGGTACGCCGCGAAGGTGTCACCGAGGCTGCGTTGGGTCTGCAAAGGCTCGGCCTGATCCGCTATGCGCGCGGGCACATTACCGTGATCGATCGGCCGGGGCTGGAAGCGAGGGCCTGCGAATGCTATGCGGTCGTCAAGAAAGAGTACGACCGGCTCCTGCCTGCCATTCGCGCAACCTGAGTTCCCCCGGACGCTTGCCCGCTTTTGCGCGCGGGCCCCATACTGCGGCATGGATCCTGTTTCGCCCGGCGGGCACCGCTCGCACCTGGGCGCGAGGCCCCGCATTGTCGGCCTGGGCGCATCCGCCGGTGGCCTGGAGCCGCTGGCGCATTTTCTCGGAAATGTCCCGGTCAATAGTGGGCTTGCCTACGTCGTCGTCCAGCACCTCGACCCGGACCGCAAGGCGATGCTGGTCGAACTTCTGCAACGGGCATCGCTGGTGCCGGTATGCGAAGCGGCCGACGAACAAGCCGTGTCGCCCGACACGGTCTACGTGATTCCGCCCAACTGCGAACTGACCTTGGTTGGCGGGTCGCTCCATCTTGCCCAACCGAGCGAGCCGCGCGGCCTGCGCCTGCCCATCGACGTCTTGTTCAGTTCCTTGGCGCGCGAACTGGGCGATCAGGCGATCGGCATCGTTTTATCGGGCATGGGTTCGGATGGGACGCTGGGCTTGCAGGCGATCCGGAGCCTGGGGGGTTTGACGCTCGTGCAAAGGCCGGAATCGGCGCAGTTCGATTCGATGCCCAGGAGCGCCATCGCCGCAGGCTGCGCGGACATCATCGACGATCCGGCGGCGATGCCGCAGCGCATTTTCGCGTTCGTGCACGATCGTGACGGAGCAGCCGCGAAATCGATCGACGACGTCGACGATGCACAGACGCTGAGTTCGATCCTCGCCTTGTTGCGCGAGCACAGCAAGCACGACCTGTCCCTGTACAAGAGCAGCACGCTGATGCGCCGCATCTCCCGGCGCATGGGCGTCCATCGGCTGGCGACGCTCGCCGATTACGAATCCTTGTTGCGGCAAAACCCCGCGGAACTGGGCCTGCTGTTCCAGGAAATGCTGATCGGCGTGACCAGTTTCTTCCGCGATCCCCCGGTCTGGGAAGAGTTGAAAAATGAGGTCTTGCCGGCGTTGCTTGCGCGAAGAACAAAGGGCGCACGATTGCGCGCGTGGGTTGTCGGTTGCTCGACCGGCGAGGAGGCCTACAGCCTTGCGATGGTGTTCCAGGAGGCCACGGATGCCCTGGCCTCGCCGGCCGATTTTTCGTTGCAGATCTTCGCCAGCGACCTCAACGCGGAGGCAATCGCCGTCGCTCGTCGCGGGCACTATCCCATGCGAATCGCCGGCGACGTCTCGCCGGAACGCCTCAAGCGCTTTTTCGAGGTCGAGGGCGAGGGCTTCCTGATCAACAAAAGCGTCCGCGAGACGGTGCTTTTCGCGCAGCACGACGTGACAATGGACCCGCCCTTCACCAAACTGGACATCCTTTCCTGCCGCAACCTGATAATCTACTTCACGGCGCAACTCCAGCGTCGGCTTGTGCCGTTGTTCCACTACTGTCTGCGAAGCGGCGGTTTCCTCGTTCTGGGCGGGTCGGAGACGGTCGGACGCTGGCAGACACTATTCAAGATCCAGGACTCGAAGGCGCGCATCTACCGGCGGGAAGACGAAAGTGCGCAAGTGCATGCGATCGAGTTCCCGGCGAACCGCGGTTCGTTCCGGTTGACCGGGGAGGGAACCAAGCTGTCACATCCGCCCACCCATCGTGTCAATCTGCAGTCGCTGGCTGATCAGGTACTGCTGCAGGAATTCTCGCCACCTGCGGTGCTCGTGAATGCTGCAGGGGATATCGTGTACATCAGCGGGCGCACGGGCAAATACATCGAGCCCGCGGCCGGCAAGGCGAACTGGAACATCCACGTGATGTTGCGTCCGGAGATCCGGACGCAGGTGACCGCGGCCATGCGCCACGTCCTGCAGCAGGCCAAACCCGTCGAGTTGTCCGAGCTTCGCCTCGCGGGCGACACGCCAGGCCTCCTCGGTGTGACGATTCGGCCGATCCGGGAACCCAAACCCCTCGAAGGGCTCCTCATGATCGTGTTTCGCGATTTGCCGGATGTGCCCGCTCACGCGGCGCGCAGGCGCCGCCAGGCCGGTGCGGTCGATCCGGCGATGGCCAAGGAAGCTGCCCGCCTGCAGGAGGAAATCCTGGCACTGCGCCAGGAGATGGCGGCGTCCCAGGAGGAGCTCCAGGCGGCCAATGAGGAACTGCAATCGACCAACGAGGAGCTGCAGTCGGCGAATGAGGAGTTGACGACATCGAAGGAGGAATCGCAATCGATGAATGAGGAATTGCAGACGATCAACGGCGAACTGCAATCCAAGCTCGACGAGCTGGCCCTCGCGCAAAGCGACATGCAAAACCTGCTGAACAGCACGGACATCGCCACGCTCTTCCTTGACAACAACCTTAACGTGCGCCGCTTTACCGAGAAAATCACGCGCATCATTCATCTGCGCGATTCCGACATCGGCCGTCCGCTCAGCGATCTGGCGAGCACGCTGATCTATCCGCAGATGCATGCCGACGCGACGCAAATGTTGCGCACCCTGACGTTTTGCGAAAGACAGATCGCCACGACCGACAATCTTTGGTATTCGGTGCGCATCATGCCTTACCGCACCTTGTCCAACGTGATCCAGGGTGCCGTGATCACGTTTGTCGACATCACGGCTGCGAAAGAACTCGAGTCGCGCCTGCGCAAGGCATAGAATGCAAGATTGCAATCCCGCTCGATTCGCGAGGTGCGACCATGTCCAAGCCCGTGCTTGCGCCGGAAGGTCCGACTGAACTGCGTTTGCGTGCACTTGCGCGGCTGACGGGGCGCGTCGACGCGACCGACGCGCGGGCAAATTCCGGGGCAGCGCTCAGCGTGCTTTTCGAACTGGCGTCATCGGCCGCAACGGTTGGCGACGCGCTTGCGCTGCTGCACGAACTCCAGGTGCACCAGGTTGAGGTCGAGTTGCAGGACGAGGAACTGCGAGGTTCGCGCGCCGACCTGGAAGCCAACCTGGCGCGCCAAGTCCAGCTTTATGAATTGGCACCGTTCGCATACTTCACCCTCGACACGCAAACCGCGATTTGCGAGTTGAACCTGGCCGCGGCGCGGCTTCTGAGCGCTACCCGCGAAACCTTGCAGGGCCGAAGGTTCGAACACCTGCTCACGCGCGAAAGCGCGAGCGCATTGCGATCGATGCTGGCTGCCATCCGCGCCGGTGCGCCGGCGCAAACGGGCACATTGCGACTGGCCGCCGATTTTGCGGCCGATCCGATGCAGGCACGCGCGATCGCCGACGTGGTCGACGGGCGCTTCCTGGTGGCCTTGATGTCGGCCCCCGAAGACGCCGATTAGCGCCTGCCGCGTTCAAGAGGCAAGTACGGCATTCTCCGACTGCTCGAACGCCAATTCCGCGCGCAGGCTTTGCAGGTCGCGGGAGATCGTCGCAACCGCCAGGGTGCGGCCGGCGTTCTTGTAGGTGACAACGCACTCCCCGCGCGCAAGCGTGCCTTCGATTTCGACGCGGTCCCACCGTTGGGCATGGCCGATGCAGTTGATCGCAACGTCGTAGTGCTGGCTCCAGAAAAACGGAACCGCCTCAAAGCGCTCGCGCAGGCCGAGGATGTTTCTGGCGGCCGTCTGGCCTTGACGCTGGGCGAGCACCCAGTGCTCGACCCGGATCCGCTCGCCGGAATGCGGATCAGGCCAGCGTGCAACGTCACCTGCGGCATATATGCCGGGCTCGTTCGTCTCGAGGTAGGCGTCGACGACGATTCCGCGGTCGACCAACAGACCAGCCTGTTGCGCGAGCGAGATCGCCGGCCGCACGCCCACACCGAGGACGACCAGGTCCGCTTCCAGGCTTTCACCATCGTCCAGCGTCACGCGCTTGCCATCAATGCGGCGAACGGTCCGGCCCAGATGAAAACGGACGCCTTTCGACTCGTGGACACCTTGGATGAAATGGCCGACTTCGGCACCGAGAATCCGCTCGAGCGGTGTTGCTTCCTGGCCGATGACATGCACATCAATGCCACGCGCACGCAGGGATGCGGCCACTTCCAGCGCGATGAAGCTCGCACCGACGACAAGCGCAGACTTGGCCTTTGCCGCCTTCGCGATGATGGCCTTGCTGTCGGCAAATGTGCGCAGGTAATGCAGGTGCGCCCGTTCGGTTCCCGCAATGCCCAGTTGCACCGGCTCGGCGCCGGTCGCAAGGAGAAGCGCGCCGAAGCCGAAGCGGCGGCCATCCTCGAGCAGCACTTGCTTCTTCTGCCGGTCGATCGAGCAGACCGAGGCATTGAGCACGAGCTTGATTTCACTTTTCGCATAAAACTTCGGCAAGCGCAGCGGCATCCAGTCCGCCGGTGCCGAGCCTGCCAGGAAATCCTTGGAAAGGTTCGGACGGTCATAAGGCGGCGAGTCGTCCGCGCTGAGCATTGTCACCCTGCCCGCATAGCCCTCGCGGCGCAGCATCTGCGCCGCCGCCAGGCCCGCTGCGCCTCCGCCGACGATCACGACCGAGGCCGGAATGGGGACGCCGGGCAATCGCCGCGAGGCGGCGGAACGCGGCGTTGGTTCCGGGAGTCTTTCGCGAACAAACGCCTGATCGCCGACGCGTTCGACGCGCCAACAGGGAATGGCGTCCAGAGCGGGCGCGCGCAGTGCCTCCCCGGTACGAAGATCGAAACAGGCGTGGTGCATCGGACACCGCAAGCTTTCACCGACCACAAGGCCTTCGGACAACTGCGCTCGATCGTGGGGACACCGCGCGCCCACGACAAAGAGGTGGTTGCCGCTGCGTACCAGGATGACGTCCTGCGAGTCGACCTGCGCCGGAATCATTCCACCGTCAGGCAGATCGCGCACGGAAATACCCTCTTGCAGATCCGAGGCGGGCGCAAGCTGCTCGTCTGACCTTGGAGCTTCATGTCCTCGCGACAACACCCGCGGGAATTGGCATGGAACATGTTGCGATGGAGAAGCCATCAGCTCGACAGGGGACGATTCGGGATTTTTCATATGGGGCCGATTTTCGCAATTGGACTTGGACGCTTCTGTTCGCTGGCGAACATTCGCAAATGGTCTAGCCGAAATCCGCGGCACAGTCGTTGCCCGGCCTCAGCGCGAAGCCGATTGCCGATCGATAGCGATCGTTGCCTGGCCTCAGCGCGATGCCGATTGCCGATCGATGACGATCGCAAATCGGCCGCGATCGAAAAGCCCGCATTCCTGCTCGTTCGGGGAGGTTCGCAGCTCGCCGGATGGCGACGCGCCCGGCCAGTCTTCCTTCGGTCCGGCCTCGACAACATTGCGAAATGCGAGAAACGTCAGCCAGGCTTCCTGTGTCTGAGCCCCGACTTCAGCATCTCGCTGCCAGGCAAGCTCCTCGGGAAACCAGTCAAGAAGGTTCGAATAAAACTGTTCCCTGCTGCCCGGTTCCAGGCGAGGCTCCGCCTTCCGGGTGATCGCGCCGTAGTGAACGTCAAAATCGGCCTGGGCGGCCGAAGGAAGCGCCTCCCTTGACGTCGCGAGGGCGGCACTTGAGATGCCGCCTGCGACCACCACCGCGCCGCGCGCCAGCGCGATCAGCGCTTGACTCCAATGAACCTCATTTGACATGGTTGTTCCTCCCCACCGCATGGCGGCCGCCGGTGCGGCTTTCTCCGCTGGATTTGTGTCATATGGCGGAATTCTTGGTCGCGAGGAATGTAATTGCCCTGTGGAGGCTGGTCTGTGCGATTGCGCACCCCCGCCCTGGGCAGGTCGGCCCGTTCGATTCCGCTGGCCTTGCGTGCGGTAACGCACCGACGATCCCGCCCGGCAGGCGGAGGATTGCGCCGACTCAGGGACCGGAGCGATTGCCGCGCATCGAGCGCAGGCGCCTGATTCCGTCCAGATCTCATCGAACATCAGGGAGCCATCATGAACTTGAAACTTGTTGGAGCACTTGCGTTGTCGGCCGCGTTTGTATTTCCGATCTACGGCTTTGCCGCGGACACGACCACCGACACGACCGGGCAATATGTGGACGATGCATCCATCACCATGAAGGTCAAAGCCACCTTCGCGGAAGACAAGTGGATCAAAGGCAGGCATGTAAGCGTACGCACCGATCACGGCGTCGTGGATTTGACGGGAACCGTCAAAACCAAGGAAGAATCGGATCGAGCGACGGAACTGGCCACGAAAATCAAAGGTGTTCTGGCGGTTCACAATAACCTGACGGTCGACGCAAGCTGAGCGCACCGGCGAAATGCCGGGCTCAATCAGGATTGCCGTCTTTCAGCCGTCTTCGATGAAGGGCACGCGAAGCTAGATCCTCGCGCGTTGGTACATGTCGATAGCACAGCGCGAGCAGACGCCGGGGGAGGAGATTGCCAACAGCGCCATCCATGGCGTGGCCTTGCTCGCGGCGATCGCCGCGGTTCCTCTTCTTCTGCGTGCCGGGAACTCGTCTCCCGTGCGAATCGGGAGCGTCGGCGTCTTTTCGGCGACCATGGTGGCAGTCTATTTGTGCTCGACGCTGTATCACGCACTGCCGGACGGTCGTGGCAAGTGCATCGCGCAGAAGTTCGATCGCGCATCGATCTATCTTTTCATTGCCGGCAGCTACACGCCGTTTGCGCTGGGCCCACTTGCGGACGACGGTGGCAGCGCCTTGTTCTGCCTGGTTTGGTGGCTGGCCTTTCTCGGTGTTGCCTTGACGATATTCGAGGGTTTTTCCCGACCCTGGCATTCGACCGTGCTGTACCTCCTCATGGGATGGGCAGTACTTCTCACGGCCGTACCGCTGGTCGAACGCGAATCGCAATCGGGCTTCGCGCTGCTGGTGGGCGGTGGTATCGCTTACACGGCGGGCGTCGCGGTTTACGCGCTTGATTCGCGCGTACGGTATGCCCACGCGGTGTGGCATGTGTTCGTCGTGACGGGCACGACCTGCCATTACCTCGCCGTTCTGAAGCTGATCGCGCCGACGGGGTACGCACTTTTCGCCTCCTAGGAAGGGACTGTGCGATAGCGCACGGACGCCCGACCCATCGCGCAGTAAGGTTCCTCCCCGCCCGTGATTTCTGCAGGCAATCCAGCGTCCCCGGGGCAACCACGATGATCAAGGTACTTGCAGTCGATGCTCAGGAGATTTCCCGCAAGCACATGGTGCAGACGCTTTCCCGGTATGGCGAGCTCACCGTGGTGGCCGAGGCCCGGAATTTCCATGATGCCTTGCGAATCGCAGCGACTCACGAAGTCGACCTGGCGATCGTTGAATTGATGATGGTCGGGTGTGATGGGTTCGAGCTCATTCGTGCGCTGTTGTCGATGCGGCCTGCCATGAAGATTCTGGTGATTTCCGCGCGTCTCGAGGAGACTACAGTCGCGCGCGCATTGCACATGGGAGCGGGAGGGTACATGGCGAAGGGCGGGGAACCCGAGGACATCATCGCGGCAATTCGAACCGTTGCAGCGGGCGGCCGCTATGTGTGTCCTCGGATTTCGCAGAAGATCGCGCTGACGACCCTGCTGAGCCGGTCCGGCTACACCCGGCGCGGCGACACCCTCACGAGCGGCACTCACACAAGCGACGCCCGCGAAGGCGGAACGTCCCGATTCGAGACGGCCTGAAGGCAAAAACCCAAAGGGGTGTGCAGGAATCAGGTGGGACGGGCCCGCCATTGGCGCTTGCCCCATCGATGCGTGAGCGCTGACGTGCGGTGACGCACGGATCAGGTGGCGCTTGCGTTGATATGGTAAAGCGCCTGCCGGTCCATCAGCCGGCCATACGGGTCGCTTTTCACAGGAAGAATTCCGTCATGAAGAATCTGCGCGCCGACGGCGGAAGTCACCTCGATGTCTGGGCCGACGGCGATGCCCATGGGGAAGTCGGCCCGAATTCGGAGGGCACGTCGGCTCCCCGGATGAACGGCGAAGGTGACGGCATCACGAACATGGCGGCAGAAATCGGTCGCCTACGTGATGCACTCGAGGAGCGTCAGGGTCAACTTGCCAGGGCATGGAGACAAATCAGCGAGCTCCGTCACGATGTCGTCGATCTCACGCGCAAGCTGGAGCAGGAGCATCAATTCAGCTTCTATGACGCCTTGACTCACCTGCCCAATCGGCGACTCCTGATGGACCGGTTCAACCAGGCGATCGCAGCGGGCGCGCGACAGAGCAACAGGAAGATGGCCCTGCTTTTCGTCGATTTGGACGGATTCAAGCGAATCAACGATTCGCTCGGCCATGCAAATGGCGATCAACTACTGCGCAAGGTCGCGGAACGCCTGATTGCCTGCGTCCGGAAGTCCGATACCGTGTGCCGATACGGAGGCGACGAATTCGTGGTTCTCCTGACGAATGTCGCGAACCAGGAAAGCGCGCATTCGGCGGCCGCAAACATGCGCAAGCGCATCGCAAAGCCGTTTTTGCTGGGTGAAGCCACGGTGCATGTCACGGCCAGCATCGGCGTCGCGATCTATCCGATCGATGGATCTCAATACGAGAATCTGGTCGTCCTTTCCGACATTGCGATGTTTGCCGAGAAGGCTCAGCGCTCGGTCTAGGACCGAGGCCGGTGTGACGCTTGCATATTCGAGGAGATCGTCTTGTTGACAGGACGCATGCGATGTTAGGGCCTGACGTTCGCCGGGACCGGGTTCGCGGACGGCGCGCCGACCACGGTGCCCCGGCAAGACCGGGAATGAAGCGCGTCTTCGCGTGGTGCTTTGCACCCACGTTCGCGATGGCGTTCATGGTGCCGCCGGCGTTTGGCGCCTGCACCCCGGGAGAGACACGATGTGGCGCGGATTCGCAGGTGGAACGTTGCACGAAGGAGTTCACGTGGAGTACTGACGCCGGGTCCATATGCGACCGCGGCATCCCGAATCACGCAAAGGACGACCACCGGGCCGACGACCGTGTCGCCAGCCCGCCCGCCGGCGCACAGTGCATCCCGGGCATTTCGCGCTGCGGGGCCGACAGCCACGTGGAACGATGTACCGCGGACCACGACTGGAAAACCGACCCGCAAAGCGACTGTAGCCGCTAATCGCGATGGGCCACGTGCGACGTCCCGTGGGACGTCCCGTGAGACGGTATCGACGGGGTCGCACGCGATTGCGGCGCCGGTCGGTATGCGTGCGAGGCCTCGCCTCGGCCTCGCTCCCCCGCCCGATCTCCGCCGCGCACGGGTCCCACCCGATAGCCTTCGCCCCAAGCTCCGTACACGACGCCGGCAGGCTCGTAATAGCCGGCAGCGTAGCCACCGTCGCCCACCGGTCCGTCGACCCCGACTGCGCATGCAGCAAGTCCCGCAATCAGGATCGTAGCCAAGGGTGACGCCAGGCTGGCGAACAGGGGCGCATCGTCGGGGCGGTATGGAGGCAGTCTTTTCACTTTGCGCTCCCTTGTTCCGAAATTTCGGTCCATTCCATCAGGCCCAAGGGTGCACCCTGCGGGTCTGCAACGACCGCCACTTGCCCGCCATGCCGATCCGTGTGTGCTTCGACCAGTACGCGCCCACCGAGGCTTGCCGCTTTGGCCGCGGAATCCGCCGCGTTTTGAACGCGTATGAAATTGAGCCAGTGTGGGTAGCGGTGCACCGAGTCATCCGGCATCGCGTTGACACTGGCGCGCGCATAGTTGTCGCTTGCAAGGATTGCATGTTCGCGACCATCGTCGCTCGGGAGATCGAACACGTCGCACGCCAACAGGTCCTGGTAGAAAGCGGCATCCTTGTCGGGGTCCTGGACCAGCAGCGAACTCCAGATCCATTCCCCCGGCTCGGCAAGTACGTCGAGCCTGTCACCGCTGCTGGACGCCAGAATTCCGAAGACCGCGCCCTGCGGGTCCGCGAGAATCACCTGTCGTCCGCGCCGGCCATAGGTGCGCGGTTCGGCAAGGATCCTTGCGCCTCGGGCGGTCGCGATTCGTCCGGCTTCATCGGCGTTGCGAACCGCGAGAAATGTCAGCCAGGCCGCCTGGGCGTGGTCTCCGGCCGGAGCGTCGCGTTGCACGATTCCCGCAACGGGCACGCCGTCGAGTCGTGCGAGGGCATATTCCTTTTTCGTGAAACTCGTTTGCGTGGAGCCCGACAGCGCGAGGTCCTCGAAGGTCCAGCCGAACATCGCGGAATAAAAGCGCTTGGCGACCTCCAAGTCCGGGCTCACGAGATCAGCCCAGATCATTTTGCCGGGGTGGTGTTCGCCGCTGGGCGGCTGGTCCAACGGTGGCAGATCAGGGAGCGCTGCCTGCGCCGGGACGACCAGCCCGCTTGCGACCAGAACGGCGCAGCGCGCGAGCAAGACACGCGCTGGATTCCATTGCATACCGTATGCCATCGCTCATCCTCCTGCACGCGTGGCCGGCGCCGCTGCGAAGCACATCGGCTGGATTCCTGCCGTGTGTCGAAATCGTTCCGGAATTCTCACGCTAGATTCATCGAGGAATCGCGTCTGTTCGTTCGCCCACCTTCATGCCTGGAGGCCGCGCGTCTTCTCTTTCGATCGCACGGGGTAGTAGATGGCCGATCGAAAGCAATTCGCGGCGGCAAGGCGCAGATACTCGGAACCGGCCGCGGCTTGTTCATGTTCGGTTCGATCTCCCGCGTCTTGAGGATTCATCCAGGGCGCCCTTGGGGCGGCGTGATCGTTGTTGCGTTGCCAGTCGGCGTCGCTAGGGCGCAATGTGGAGCTGTCCGCGAGGCCAAGTGCGCAGGCTGTCGCGAGGAAGGGCACGGAAACGCCCAGAATCCATCCCGCCAATCGATTTGATTTCATGTTGCGTTCTCCAGGATCAAGCGACACCTCCACGCTTGCACGCGAATACACCAAGCGCTCGCTTTGCTTGCAGGTTCCATTGGATGGATGTCATCAGCGTCCTGACGGGGCCTGGTTGGTCCGCGCCAAAGCGCGCGGAGAGGGTCGGTCAAGGTACCGCCATGCGGACACGGGAGTCTGTGCGCTGTCACGCTGAGGGCTGGAGCCGGCAAGTTCCGGCGAAGCTGCAAATTTCCGGCTCGGACTGTGCGATACCGCACGGAAGGTAGAAGCGCCTACCCTTACTGTGAACTGTGAACTGTGCGCTGTGTGACATAACGGAGTACTGTCCAACTTCGAGCTTGCTATGCAGGACGCCGCGCGACAGCGTCCAAGCGGACCTCCGCGCTTACGCCTTAATACACCGGGAATGCGCGCGATGATTGCGGCCGACGAATGGAAAAAGAATTCCCTCCTGGAGGCATTGCCGGCGACGGAATTCGAGCGCTGGCTGCCAAAACTCGAGGCCGTGGACATGCCGCTGGGCAAGGTCCTCTATGAGTCGGGCGATACGATGCACCACGTCTATTTTCCGACGGACTCCATCGTTTCGCTGCTCTATGTCATGGAAAGCGGCGCATCGGCCGAGATCGCCGTCGTCGGCTTTGAGGGTCTTGTCGGCATTTCGCTGTTCATGGGAGGCGAATCGACTCCCAGCCGCGCCGTCGTGCAAAGTGCCGGCAAGGGGATTCGGCTGAGTGCGCGAACGGTCAAGGACGAATTCAACCGGGCGGGACCCACCATGCATCTGCTGCTGCGCTATACCCAGGCGCTGATCACGCAAATGACCCAAACGGCCGCATGCAACCGGCACCATTCGCTCGACCAGCAGTTGTGTCGCTGGCTGCTCTTGAGTCTGGACCGTCTACGCGGGCCAAATCTTCTAATGACCCAGGAACTCATCGCCAATATGCTGGGCGTGCGCCGTGAGGGCGTTACCGAGGCTGCCCTGAACCTGCAGAAGCTGGGTCTGATTCGATATGCGCGCGGTCATATCACGGTCCTCGATCGCCCGGCTCTGGAAAAGCGAACGTGCGAATGCTATGCAGTGGTCAAGGACGAGTACGACCGGCTCCTGCCCCACAAGAAGTCGTCATAGGACCCCGATTTGCCCAACGCAGTCACTGAATTCGCGGAGGCGGCTTCGTGAACTCCCTTGTTGACGTCGCAAATCCGGCTGGCGACGAAACCGGGTCGGATGCGACGGGCGTGCGCATTCTTCGACTGCTTTTGAGGGGGTTTTCCGGGTCGGTGGCATTTCGATTTGGCAATGGCGTCGACCATATCGTCGGAGACGACAAACCGGAGTTCACGTTTGTCGTCAGGGATCCGGCGGTCCTTCGCAGTTTGATTTTGCGCGGCGGTACGCTGGCCCTGGCCGAGGCATATTTTCGTGGCCGGATCGATTTCGAGGGCAACCTCTATGCCGCTTTGGAATTGCGGCGCCATTTCCAGGCCTTGCGTCTTGGCCTCGGTCAGCGGCTTACCCTGTTACGGGAAATCCTGCGGCTCCCGAGGCGCGAGCGCGCAGAGGAGTTGAGCGTGCGCCCGGACGCCGGAGGTCCGGCCCGTGATTTTGCACACCGGCATTCGCGCGGCAGCGACCGGGCCGCCATTGCATTTCACTACGACGCATCCAACCGGTTCTACGGCCTGTGGTTGGACCGACAGATGGTGTACTCGTGTGCTTACTTTGAGACCGAGGCCGACAACCTTGATCAGGCTCAGAGCAACAAGCTGGACCACGTGTGTCGCAAGCTGCGCCTGTCTCGCGGGGAGCGGCTTCTCGATATCGGCTGCGGCTGGGGAGGCCTGATCTGCTGGGCGGCCAGGCACTACGGTGTCCAGGCGCATGGAATTACCTTGAGCCAGCAGCAACTGGAATATGCGCGCGAGCACATCGCCGCCAATGGCCTGCAGGACCGGGTTTCGGTCGAATTGCGCGACTATCGCGATTTGGCACACGACTCGAGTTACGACAAGGTCGCCAGCATCGGCATGGTCGAGCATGTCGGCTTGGCAAATCTGGCGGGCTATTTCAACGCGGTGAGCGGAGCTGTTCGTCCAGGGGGACTATTCCTGAGCCAGGGCATCACCCGAGACGTGGAAGGATGGAAGAAAAGCCAGGAGACGGAGTTCATCAACCGCTACGTCTTTCCGGATGCGGAGATCGACACCGTGGCAAATATGCAGCGAAGCATGGAACGCGCCGGTTTCGAGATACACGACGTCGAAGGCTTGCGCGCGCACTATGCCCTGACCTTGCGAAAATGGGTGCAGCGCCTCGAGGCGGCACAGGATGAAGCCTTGCAAGAAGTCGGAGAGCTGCGCTACCGCATTTGGCGCCTCTACATGACGGCGTGCGCGCAGCAATTCGAAGAAGGAGCAACGGGCGTCTATCAAATCCTGGCGTCACGGCGTGCCGGCGTACCTGCCTCCATCCCTTTGACGCGCTGCGATTTGTACGTCCAGACCGCGTCAACGCCGTTTGCCCGCGATGATCACGCCAAGATCCAGGAGGCCACCGCGAGCAAATTCATGAATGCATCGCCACTTCCGTTGCCTGGATCGGCGCGCGCCTGGTTGCCGTTGCCTCAAGCAAATCCTGGAAGAGCGCGCGGAAATGCACAACCGCCTTTCGCAGATCCTCGGTGCTGGTCTCGCCCCTTTCGTCGCGCATGACGATGACCTGTGCGGCCCGGTAGTGGTGCACGACGTCAGGGTGATCAACCGAGATGTCGCCCGCACGGTGCTCAAAGTCGCCCATCGGGTAGCCACGCTTGATCATCAATTCACGAACCAACTGGTCTGCCTGCACGACAACACCCTTGGGGTTGTCGACAAAGCCGGCCTGCAAAGTCTTCCAGGCACCGGCAAACCTGCTGGCCTCGGAGGCCTCCAGCGGCACGATTTGCAAGGACCCAACGCGCTTTTCACGATCCTTGAGGTTCGATTCGGCCTTTGCCCGGTTCTTGAATTCTGAAACGGTCCGGTCGTATTCCGGACCGAAATGACTCTTGAGTCTTCGGGATTGCTCTCTTTGGTAGAAGAACAATGTCCCGAATACGAGCAGCGCGAGCACGATCACGCCGCCGATGATGCACCAGGTCCATACGTCTATCTCGTTCATGGCTTGCTTTCTCGTCGGCAAGGTTGGGCAACGCACCAATGCAGGATCATGGGCGTTGGCGGAAGGAGGCGGCCGAGACGCCTGTTGCTCCCGTTTGCCCCGCTGGCTCATTGAACGCCAGCTCGAACCGTCCGGTCCGTTCGTTATGACTCTTAGCGCCAGCCTTGATCGATCGTGCGCCGACGCACGGACGTTGCCTCGATAACCGGCGCATAACGGCAAGGGAAGTTGGCAACCCGCGGCGTCGCGCAAGGGCGCAGGCAGACCTTCGGTGTTTGGGAGCGTAGACAATATGCGGGAACCTTCACGATTCGATCGCCAAAGCGCGCTCTCGCTAGCGTGGTGCGTTGTCGCGACCATGGGGGCATTGCATTTCGAAGCACGTTCGCAGGACACCAGGGTCCCGGAAAAGGCGACCCCACCAACCCGGGAGACGCCGCAACAAAAGCCGGAGCTTGACCGGTCGGGGCGCAAGCGCATCGGCGTGGCGTCGATCTACGCAGACGAGTTCGCCGGCAGGTCGATGGCCGACGGGGCCTTGATGAACCCGCAGGGCGGCAACGCGGCGAGCAAAACGCTTCCGCTTGGGACGACGGCCAAGGTGACCAACCTTCAGACGGGCGCCAGTGCGGTCATTACCATCGAGGACCGCGGACCGTATGTAAAGGGCCGGATCGTGGACCTCTCTGCTTCGACCGCGCACAAGATCGGAATTTCCAAGGACGAGGGCTTGGCAAAGGTCGAGGTCGTTCCCATCACGGTCCCCCTCTCGGGCGGTGGCGTCAAGAGTGGCGAGGCCGCGCGAGACGCCAAGCAAGGCAAGGTCGTTGCGGACAGTCCCGGCAAGTAAGGACCGAGGCAAGACACGATCGAGCGTGACGGACCGGCTACGGGAAGACCGATCGCGTCGGAAGCCGCGGCATCAATGCCGCGCGCAAAATGTCATGGGAAGATCAAGCGGACCTTGTGGGCTCCATTCGCTCCAGCGCCAGTTCGGCCTGCAGGCTTTGGCGGTCGCGCCCGATCGTCGCAACCGCCAGGGTACGACCGGCGGATTTGTACGTGACGGCACAGTCGCGCGACTCCAGCGAGCCCTCGATTTCGGTCTGATCCCAACTTTCGGCATGTCCCACGTAGTGGATCGCGACGTCGTAGTGCTGGCTCCAGAAGAAGGGAACCGCGTCAAAGCGCACGCGATAGCCGAGGATGTTTCTTGCCGCCGCCTGGCCTTGGCGCTGGGCGACCACCCAGTGCTCGACGCGGATCCGCCTGCCGGAATGCCGATCCGGCCACCGGGCCACGTCGCCCGCCGCGAATACATCGGGCACGTTCGTTTCGAGGAAGGCGTCAACGGCGATGCCGCGATCGATGGCGAGACCCGCCTTCTGCGCCAATGAGGTTGCCGGCCGCACGCCCACCCCGAGGACGACAAGGTCGGCGTCCAGGCAAACACCATCGCTCAGTGTTACCTGTCGACCGTCAATCCGGCTGACCGTCGCGTCCAGATGAAAGCGCACGCCATGCGATTCGTGGAGGTTTTGCACGAAATGGCCGACCTCGGCACCGAGAATCCGCTCCAGCGGAGCGCTTTCCTGACCGACGAGATGGACATCGATGCCGCGCGCACGCAGCGATCCAGCGACCTCGAGTCCGATGAAACCGGCGCCGACAACGACGGCACGTCTGGCCGATGCCGCTTTTGCAAGAATTGCCCGGCTGTCGGCAAAGCTGCGCAAGTAATGGACGTGCGCCTGGTCAGCTCCCGGAATCTCGAGGTGCACCGGCTCGGCACCCGTCGCAATCAACAAGGCGCCAAAGTCAAAACGCCGACCATTCTCGAGCATCACGCTTCGATTTTGAACGTCCAGCGACGAGGCCCGCGCATGGAGGACGAGATCGATCTTTTGCTCAGCGTAATACTCCGGATTTCGCAGCGGCATCCAGTCCGCAGGTGCGGTGCCGGTCAGAAAGTCCTTCGAGAGATTGGGCCTGTCGTAGGGCGCCGAGTCATCGGCGCTGAGCATCGTCACCGGGCCCGCGTAGCCATCGCGACGCAGCATGTTCGCGGCTGCCAGCCCGGCCGCGCCTCCGCCCACGATGACAACGGAGGCGGGAACGCGCGGCGATCGTCGCAAGGAGCTTGTACGGGCTTCTGGTGCGGGGAGTCTTTCGCGAACGAATACCGTTTCGCCGACGCGTTCGACACGCCAGCAAGGGATCGGGTCCAGTGCCGGCGCACGCGTGGCTTCCCCTGTCCGAAGATCAAAACAGGCGTGGTGCAAAGGACAGTGCAGGGTGTTGCCGGCAACGAAGCCCATCTGGAGCGGGGCATGGTAGTGAGGGCAGAGCGCGCCCACCGCATACAGGGAATCGCCGCTATGCAGGAGGATCGCTTCTTCCGAGTCGACCTGCCCGAGCATCATGGCGCCTTCGGGAAGATCGCGAAGCGCGATGCCTTTCTTCAGGTCCGGGCCACGCCCGCTCTGCTTGGCGCTCAAGGGACGCTCCTGGAAACAGGTTTGGTGCCAATTTTTTCGACAAGTCGTGGGAGGGTCTGTGCGGTGCAGAACACTCCCTCGCTGTGTGTGGTAGCGCACCGACGGTATCGGGCAGGCCGGTATCGAATGTGCGTCCAAGGCGTGGAGCGTCTGACTATTTATCGGAGGATTGCAATGAAAAGTGTTCCTGGATCGATGCGCAAAAGCTTGTCGCCCATTGCGGCGGCACTCGCACTTTCACTGGTTGCCGCGACCTCATTTGCGGGAGTAGCCGCAGCCGCCGAATACAAGCTCACCCTGACAGGCGAGCAGGAAGTTCCGCCGGTTCAAGGGCCAGGCGCTGGAAGCGGGACGATCACGATCAACGACGACATGTCGGTCAGCGGCAAAATCATGACCACCGGGATCGTCGGCACGAAGGCGCATATCCACGAGGCGGCGGCCGGAAAAAATGGTCCCGTGATCATCGAACTGACGAAGGATGGCGACGTCTGGTCGGTACCTGCGGGTGCGAAGCTCACCTCGGCGCAATATGCGAGCTTCAAGGCCGGAGACCTCTACGTGAACGTGCATACGGAAGCGCATCCCAAGGGCGAAATGCGCGCGCAAATCAAGCCGTAGTCATCACGAGCGCGTGCCGGCCGCGCTTTCCACATTCATTCCTTTTTTGTACGACAGCGAACAGACCATATCGGACCCAAGCAATACGCTTGGGTCCGAGTCAATGCACCACGATCCCGCAACCCAAAGCAGGCGCCAGCCAAAGCGCCGTTGCGCACAAGGTGATGCTGTGTCCACTGCAAGACATCCTGCGCTTCCCAATCTCCTGCTCGAAGCGCTGCCGCGCGGCGAGTCGCAGCGGATTTTCGGCGAATGCGAGATAGTCGAGCTTGGCCATGGGCAAGTCCTGTACCAATCGGACGCGCCAATCCGTCACGTGTACTTCCCCTTCGATTGCTGCATCTCGCTGATGATGCCGATCGACGGCACCAGCAATCTCGAAGTGGCGCGGATCGGCAACGAAGGCATGCTCGGGTCTCCCTTGATCCTGGGATTGAATGTGTCGCCGCTCGCGGCGCTCGTGCAAGGCGATGGAATTGCGCTTCGGATGGACGCCGCCGTATTCCTCCGTGCGCTGGAACGCAGCGAGGCCCTGCGACGTGAGTTGCAGCGTTATCTGCTGGTGCAGATGAATGAGCTGGCACGCATCGCCGCGTGCAATCGGTTTCACCTGGTCGAGCAACGACTGGCGCGGTGTCTCCTGATGACGCAGGACCGCGCGCAAAGCGACACCTTCCACGCGACCCAGGAGACGCTCGCTTACATGCTGGGTGTGCGGCGTGTGGGCGTCACCAAGGCCGCCAATGCCCTGCAGGCGCGCCGGCTGATCGACTATCACCGAGGCGAGATTTCCATCCTGGATCGCGCCGGCATGGAGGCGGCGTCGTGCGGCTGTTACCGCGCCGACCGGGAAGGTTACGACGGAATGATGGGAACCGTGCGCGGATTGCGAAGCGTTCCGCGGCGAAAATCGGCAATTGCGCGATGAAGATTGGTGGCCAAGGGCGGAATCGAACCACCGACACAAGGATTTTCAGTCCTCTGCTCTACCGACTGAGCTACTTGGCCTTCGTCCTACTAAAGCCGGTGCCAAAAAGGATTTTGGCTTCGGCCGCGGTCGGGCGCTGGCCCTCCCGCTTAACTTGCTGCGCAAGTTAGCCTGCGCCGCAATTTGTCCTTCGGCCAAATTGTCAGTCCTCTGCTCTACCGACTGAGCTACTTGGCCTTCGTCCTACTAAAGCCGGTGCCAAAAAGGATTTTGGCTTCGGCCGCGGTCGGGCGGTGGCCCTCCCGCTTAACTTGCTGCGCAAGTTAGCCTGCGCCGCAATTTGTCCTTCGGCCAAATTGTCAGTCCTCTGCTCTACCGACTGAGCTACTTGGCCTCGTTGCGCGACGCCAGCGTCAGGAAAACCCCCTAACCGCGCCGGACAAAGGCCGGATCATAGCGCATCAGGCGTGCGCAGAGTGCTCCTTGGCGCTGCGCCGCATGCCGACGGCATCGGTCTCGGCCAGGGATACATCAGACGGCGTCAGCAGGAACAGGCTCATCGTGCTCGCAACGGATTGAACCTGCTCCCGCACGGCATTCGCCGAAGCAGCCAGCTGTTCCACCATTGCCGCATTTTGCTGGGTGATCGAATCCATGTGCGAGACGGCCGAGTTGATCTGCGCGGCCCCATTGCGCTGTTCGGCCGCCGACGCGCTGATCTCCTTCAGGATATGGCTGACGTTGTTGGCGGCCTCCACCACGTCGTGCATTTGCGACGTCGCGACGCCCGATTGGGTATGACCGGAATGGATCCGGCCGTTTACTTCCGCAATGAGTTCGCGAATCTCCTTTGCCGCTGTGGCAGTCCGATGGGCGAGTGCGCGTACTTCAGCGGCGACGACGGCAAAGCCGCGACCTTGCTGGCCCGCCCGAGCCGCCTCGACGGCGGCGTTCAACGCGAGCAGATTGGTCTGGAAGGAGACGCCTTCGACCACTTCGACGATCTCGTTGATCCGCCGCGAGGATTGCTCGATTTCGGACATCGAGCCCGCTGCAGCCTGGACGCTGTCATGCCCGCGCCGCGCAATGGTGGCGGTGTCGTCGGCGAGCTGCGCGCTGCGGGCGGCAGCGTCGGCGCTGTGTTCGATCGTTCGATTGACCTGCTCCATCGAAGCCGCGGTTTGCTCGAGGCTGGAGGCCTGGGATTCGGTCCGGGCCGAAAGATCCTGGTTGCCAGAGGCAATTTCATCGATGGCGGCGTGCAGGTTGGCGACCTCGTTGCGAACCTCCGCGATGACTGCACGCAGGTTCACGGTCATCTGGACGAGTGCGCGCTGCAACTGGCCGATCTCACCGGCCTGGTCGGCGCGCGGCTCGAAAGAAAGGTCTCCCGACGCCAATCGGTTCGCGTCATCCACGATCCGAGCAAGAGGCAGGATCGTCGCACTCAGAATCGACCACGACGCGAGGGCCGTTGCGCCGGCGGCGACGGCGAATGCAGCCCATAGTGGCCAAAGTGCCGCCGCCAAAACGGTGGCTGCACACGCACCCCCCACGCTGACCAGGATCCGCACCCGCGCCGACGGATGAAACAGCGCGCGAAGCCTGGCGAATATGCCGAAATGCACGACAGCGCCGCGACGCAAGCCAATGCTCGCGGTTCCTTGCGATGCCTCGGCGCGCAGCCGCCGATAGAGATTCTCGGCCTCCTGGATCTCGTCGCGGCCAGGTTTGCCTCGTACGGATATGAACCCGACGATTTCGCGGCCCTTCTTCAGGGGCGTGGCATTCGCGCGAACCCAGTAGTAGTCGCCGTTCTTGCAGCGGTTCTTGACCACGCCAGTCCACGGCATCCCGGACTGGATCGTCTGCCAAAGGTCCCGGAATGCCTCTTCCGGCATGTCCGGGTGACGGACGATGTTGTGCGCCTGCCCGAGAAGCTCGTCGCGCGTGAAGCCGCTGATATCGACAAACGCCGAATTGCAATAGGTGATCCGCCCCTTGAGGTCGGTGACCGACACCAAGGTGCATCGCTCGGGGAGGGGACGTTCAACTTCCGATATCGGCAGGTTCTGGCGCATGGCGTCGTATCTCGCGAATTCGAGGCTCGAGGCGACATCATTGCGCGATCAAGGAACCTCAAACGGGTCTTGTCTGAAGGTACAGGCACGTAATTTGTGTGAAGAGACCTTTGATGCAGATCAAGGGTCGCACCAGGGATTCTGCTATTGGCGCGAAATGTGGGAGCAGGCGCCGGCCATTCGGCCTGGCACAGGATCCTGCATCCGGCGATCTGGATACAATGATTCGCATGAATGCACCCATTCCGACACCTGTGTCCCGCCCGGAGGGTGAGCTCTTGTCCGATCGCAGCGCAGCATTCGACGTCGTCATCATTGGTACGGGCCTGGCGGGGCTTACGACCGCACTGAATCTCGCCGATCTGCGACGCGTGCTGCTCATCGACAAGCAGACGCTGGGTGAGGGCGCGAGCGACTGGGCGCAAGGCGGCATCGCGGCGGTGGTCGATCCGAACGACACGGTGGATGCCCATGTGCGCGACACCCTGGTTGCCGGAGCCGGGCTGTGCGATGAGGCCGCTACCCGCTTCATCCTCGGGCGTGGCGCGCAAGCGGTGCAGTGGCTCCTGGCCCAGGGAGTGGAATTCACAGGCGACAGCGCCAGCTCGCTCGGGTACCACCTGACGCGCGAGGGCGGCCACAGCGCCCGGCGCATTTTCCACGCGGCGGACGCGACGGGACACGTCATCCAGCGTACCTTGCGCGAGAAAGCGCGCGCGCATCCCAACATCACCCTGCTCGAGCAGCACATGGCCGTCGACCTGATCGTGCGCGACGGGCGCTGCGTCGGCGTCTACGTGCAGTCCGTGCAGAACGGTCCGGTAAACGCGATCGCGGCGCGCCAGGTGGTCCTGGCCAACGGTGGCGCAGGCAAGGTTTATCTGTATACGACGAATCCGGATTGCGCGACCGGCGATGGCGTGGCAATGGCCTGGCGCGCCGGGTGCCGGGTTTCGAACATGGAGTTCATCCAGTTCCACCCGACCTGCCTGTACCACCCGTACGCGAAGTCCTTCCTGATCACCGAGGCGGTGCGCGGCGAAGGCGGCTTGCTGAAGCTGCCGCCGTCGGCGGGAGGCGAGGCGGGCCGGCGCTTCATGGCGGATCACGACGAGCGCCTGGAACTCGCGCCGCGCGACATCGTCGCGCGCAGCATCGACTATGAGATGAAGCGCCTGGGCATCGATTACGTGCACCTGGACGCGACACACTTGGGGGAAGCGTTCCTGCGCGAGCATTTCCCGACGATCCATGCGCGGTGCCGGGAATTTGGCATCGATATCGCGCGCGAGCCGATCCCGGTGGTTCCGGCGGCGCATTACACCTGCGGCGGCGTCATCACGGATACGTCGGGTCGAACGGATCTTCCCGGCCTTTACGCCGCAGGCGAAGTGGCGTGCACCGGCTTGCACGGCGCCAATCGCCTCGCATCGAATTCGCTGCTGGAGTGCGTGGTGTTGGGCCGGTCCGTCGCGGCCGACATCCTCGCGCGTGCGCTACCCGAAATCGTGCCGGTCCCACCATGGGACGACAGCCGAGTGCGCGACAGCGACGAGGATGTCGTGATTGCGCACAACTGGGACGAATTGCGTCGTTGCATGTGGAATTATGTCGGCGTGGTGCGCACGACGAAGCGCCTGGAGCGCGCGCGCCACCGCATCACGCTGCTGCACGAGGAGATCAACGAGTACTACGCAAGCTTCCACGTGACGCGCGATCTGCTCGAACTGCGCAACCTGGTCGACGTGGCGGCGCTCATCGTCGACAGCGCGCTGTCGCGGCACGAGAGCCGTGGCCTGCACTATTCGTTGAACTGGCCGAAGCTGGCGGACCAGGCGATTCCGACTGTCATCCCCGGGCGTCGCGTCGCCGACAAGGAAATCCGGCGCGTCGCCAATTTGCGAAGCCGGATTGGCTGAGGGTCCTTAGAGACCCAGATCGCTCAGGCCTGGGTGGTCGTCGGGGCGCCGTCCCAGCGGCCAGTGAAACTTGCGATCCTTCTCGGCAATCGGCAGGTCATTGATGCTGGCGAAGCGCCGCATCATAAAGCCCGCGTCATTGAATTCCCAATTCTCGTTGCCGTACGAACGGAACCAGCTCCCCGAGTCGTCGCGCCATTCGTATGCGAAGCGCACGGCGATCCGCGCTCCGGCGCACGCCCACAGTTCCTTGATCAAGCGGTAGTCGAGTTCGCGCTGCCACTTGCGCTGCAGGAACGCGAATACCTCCTCGCGACCGACCGGAAATTCGGCGCGATTGCGCCAGCGCGTGTCGGGCGTGTAGACGAGGACGACCCGCGAAGGGTCGCGCGTGTTCCAGGCGTCCTCGGCCATGCGGACCTTCTGTCGCGCAGTCTCTTCGGTGAACGGGGGCAGGGGTGGTTTTGTTTCCGCGGTCGTCACGGCAAACGCCTCCTAGAGGACGCGCAGCGAATAGTCCGTCGCGCGGACATCCTTGGTCAGGCTGCCGATCGAGATGCGATCGACCCCGCTCGCGGCGATTTCCTGCACGGTGCTCAGGGTGACGCCGCCCGAGGCCTCCAGGATCGCGCGTCCGCGATTGGCCAATACGGCAGAGCGCAGGTTCGCCGGCGTGAAGTTGTCCAGCAGGATCGATGTCGCACCGGCAGCAATCGCTTCCTCCAGTTGATCGATCGTTTCGACCTCGATCTGCACGGGCACGCCCTTGCCCGAAGCGGCACGCAAGGCGGCGGCGACGCCACCGGCCGCCGCAACGTGGTTTTCCTTGATCAGGATGGCGTCGTACAGACCCAGGCGGTGATTGCGCCCGCCGCCGATCCGTACCGCGTACTTCTGCGCCAGTCGCAAGCCCGGGAGGGTCTTGCGCGTATCGAGAATGACGGCGCGGTTGCCCTGCACCTGCGCGACCGCGTCGACATACTGGCGCGTCGCTGTGGCGACGCCCGACAGCAATTGCAGGAAGTTCATTGCGCTGCGCTCCGCCGTGAGCATGGCGCGCGCGGGACCACGCAGATGGCAAACCGTATCATTGGGGGCGAGGCGGGCGCCTTCGCGTTTCTGCCAGGCGACTTGCAGGCCACGGTCGACGTGCTTCATCACGGCCTCGAACCACGCCGACCCGCAGAGTATGGCGCTTTCGCGCACGATCAGGCGCGCATCGACGACTGCATCACCGGAGAGCAGCTCCCCGGTCCGGTCGCCCGCTTGACCCAGATCCTCGACAAGAGCCGCACGCACGTTCGCTTCCAGTGCGGCATCGAGCGCATGGGCGAATGCCGTCTCGGAGTCGTCCAGTCCCCAGCGCAGCGTCGCTGCGGGCGCATTTCCCGAAACGCCGTCGGCCGTCATGATCAGGCGGGCCCGAGGCTTTGCGAACCCTGCCGCAGGAAATTCGTGGGCGCCTGCGCATTTGCGCTCGTGAGCGCGCGTGCCGCCGCAAATTCCATCATGCGGTCGATGGGACGTTTTGCGCGCACGGCGAGCTCGCGATCGACGAAGATTTCCTGCGCAGTGCTGCCCGCACGTGCCGCCTCCAGGCTTGCCAGCAACTGATCCAGCGTGTTCATCGCCATCCAGGGGCAATGCGCGCAACTCTTGCAGGTGGCACCGTCACCCGCCGTCGGCGCTTCCAGGAAGATTTTCTTCGGCTGCGCCTGGCGCATCTTGTGCAGGATGCCATTGTCGGTAGCGACAATGAAGGTGTCGGCATCTAGCTTCCCGGCGGCGCGCAGCAGTTGCGTGGTGGATCCGACCACGTCGGCCTGGGCAATTACCGCTGCGGGCGATTCCGGGTGCACCAGCACCTTGGCGCGCGGATATTCCTCGCGCATGAGGCCCAGTTCCACCGACTTGAACTCATCATGGACGATGCAGCTGGCGTTCCACAGGAGCATGTCCGCGCCCGTCTTGGTCTGCAGGTAGCGTCCCAGATGAATGTCCGGCGCCCAGAGGATTTTTTCGCCGTTTTCGTGCAGGTGACGCACAATTTCGAGACCCGTGCTCGACGTCGTCACCCAGTCCGCGCGCGCCTTTACTGCCGCGCTCGTATTGGCATAGACGACGACGGTGCGGTCGGGATGCTGGTCGCAAAAAGCCGCAAACGGTTCGGCCGGGCAGCCAATGTCCAGCGAGCAGGTTGCTTCGCGCGTGGGCATGAGCACGCGCTTGTCCGGACTCAGGATCTTTGCCGTCTCGCCCATGAAGCGCACGCCCGCAACCACCAGGGTCTGGGCGGAATGATCGCGTCCGAAGCGCGCCATCTCCAGCGAGTCACCGACGCAACCGCCGGTTGCGTCAGCCAGATCTTGCAGGGCACCATCGACGTAGTAGTGTGCCACCAGGACCGCATCGAGGTCGCGCATCACTGCCGCGATCCGGGAAAGGACGGGTGCTTGACGTTCCGAAGGAGGGGTAGCCGTCTGCATGCGAATTCCGACAAAGGAAAAATTATAATTGCCCGATCCGCCGCAGGATTGGGCCATGTTTCAAGAGCGCAGCACCTTGCGCCAGATTAACCGGAATGTCGATGCTTGGAGTGCGCAAAGCGAATTCGGGTTCCCAGTCGCCGGCGGTCTCCCTGGGCGCTGCGTCTTGCGCCGGCTCGGTTGCCGTCGTCGGGACCGGCGTCGTCGGCCTGGCTGCTGCGCTGGGGTGCGCGCAATTGGGCCTTCCCGTCCACCTGATCGGCCCCGTGCCCGCCGCGGTCCGCGGCCCGCGTCGGCCCGAGTTCGACGCGCGCATTTATGCAATCGCGCACGCATCGCGCCAGTTGCTCGAGGATCAGAAGGTCTGGGGCCAGGTCGACTCGTCGCGCGTCTGTCCCATCGCGCAGATGCGCGTTTTCGGGGATGACGGTGGCGAAATCACGTTCGACGCTCACGCCGCCGGTGTCGAGGAATTGGCCGTCATCTGCGAAGAGGGCGAGATGCTCCGGGCGCTGTGGTTGGCCTGCTCGATGGCGCCGGCCATCGTCCACGTTGCCGGCGAATTCGAATCGGCCACGTTCCTGGCAGCCGGCGAACCGGTGCGCGACTCGAAAGAGCTTGCCGCCACGGGTCCGCGCGTGCGGATACATCTGCGCGACGGCACCGCGCTGGAGGCGGACCTTTTGCTGGGAGCCGATGGCAAGCGCTCCTCGGTGCGGGCGGCAGCCGGCTTCAACGCGCAAGAACGCAGTTTCGAACAGACGGCTTTCGTGGCGAATTTCGCGTGCGCGCGGCCGCACCATGGCACGGCCTGCCAATGGTTCACCGAAGAAGGCGTGGTCGCCCTGCTGCCGCTTCCCGGCAATTTCGTCTCGCTGGTATGGTCGGCTCCCAACACCGTGGCTGCCCAGTTGGATACCTTGAGCGATGAGTCGTTTGGGCGGCGGGTCGCCGCGCGCTCGGGAAACATGCTCGGCGAACTCGCCATGCAGGGAAGCAAGCACGCTTTTGCCCTGGACGCGCTTTCGGTCGATCGCATGGTGCGGCCGGGATTGGCCTTGCTGGGAGATGCAGCGCATGTCGTCCATCCCCTGGCGGGTCAGGGACTGAACCTCGGGTTGCAGGACGTGTCTGAATTGCTGGCGACGCTGGCGGCGCGCGAGACCTGGCGCTCGGTCGGTGACGGCGTGTGCCTGCGGCGCTTCGAGCGGGCACGCGCGGAACCCTTGGGCCTGATGCGGGGAACGGTAGATGGCCTTGCGACCTTGTTTGGGACGCAGGACGCGCGGGTTCGCCGGATGCGCAATTGGGGCATGTCGACCGTGAATGCCATCGCGCCACTGAAGAACGCATTGATTCGACATGCGCTCGGCTAGAAACACCCTCACCCCCGCCTTCGCCTCCCGCGGAGCGGGAGAGGGGAGTAGGCGCATTTCGTGACATCGCCCGGAATCCGGAACTGCTAGGCTGGGCGCATATCTCGATGACTTCATCTTGATAACTTCGAGATGATCGGCAAAAGGATCCTCCGTGTTTCCTCTGAATGTTCCCGTTCCTTCCCGCGTTGCACTCGCATGGCCGCGGCGGGCCGCAGCCAGCGTGGCGGTCTGCGCAGTCGCATTCGTGCTTGCATCCTGCGCAGATGCGGCATCTCCCGGCAATGACGCCAAGAGTGCGCCCGCACCTGCTGCCGCCGCGCCGGCGGCGGCTGCGCCGGATCCGGCAGATGCGCCCGCAACCGGCAATAACGGGCAACGCGGTGCGGCGGCCCCCGAAAACGCCTCGGAGGCGGGCCCCGCGCTTTCGCTGGCGCCATGTCCGGCCAACGTCGGCTCGCTGGCGCTTCCTCCCTTGAATCCCATGCTTGCCGCGAATGTCCGCGAGCGTGTTCGCAAGCGCATCGGGGGAGCGGTAATGTCCGTCTGCCGTACGCCCTTCGTCGGCCTGTACGAGGTGGTGGTCGATGCGGACATCATCTACGTCGACGAGCATGTGAACTATCTCATCGCCGGCAACGCCTTCGACCTGCATACGCAGGAGAACATCACCGCGGCCCGCAAGGAAGAAGCCACGCGCATCGACTTCAAATCCTTGCCCTTTCAAATGGCGGTCAAGACGGTGCGCGGCAACGGATCGCGCGTGCTGGCGGTGTTCGAGGATCCGAACTGCCCCTACTGCAAGCGCTTTGAACACGACATGGCCGGCCTCAACGACACGACCATCTATACATTCCTGTATCCCATCCTGTCGCGCGACCCTTCCGTTGCCGACGACTCGTATCCGAAGTCGAAGTCGATCTGGTGCGCGTCGGACAGGACGCTGGCTTGGTCTGCCGTCATGTTGCAGGGCCAGCATCTGCCCGCAGCACCGGATTCGTGCAAGCCTCCGCTGGACGACATTCTCGCGCTCGGCCAGAAGCTGCACATCATGGGCACGCCGACGATCATCTTTACCGACGGGCGCCGCGCGCCCGGACTGGTTTCGATGGACAAGATCGAGCAGATGCTCGCGCGCGCGGAGCGCCCGGAGACGAACCTGCGCAACCCGGGAGTACCGGGCGTTCCCAACAACGCGCCCGCGGCAGCATCGGTCCTACAGTAGGCTTTCGGGCGCAGTGCCCTTCGGAACCAGCAGCCGGATCTCGGCGCGCTCGTGCTGGCGCCCGGCAATTTCGCCGGCGGCGTCGCCCGTTCCCTGGAAGCAATCGAGGCGCAACGGACCTTCGATCCCGCCGCCGGTGTCCTGCGCGACCATCATGCGCAGCGGTCCCGCGACCACGTGGCCGTCGGCCTGCTTGGGAAATCCGCGCACCAGCAAAGGCGCGCCCAAGGGCAGGTAGCGGCGGTCGACGGCTACCGATACACCGGGGGTCAAGGCAACACCCAGGCTGCCCTCCGGGCCCGCCAGCGGATCATCCAGCGAAACCGCCCGAAAAAAAACGACCCGCGGGTTCTCCTCGATCATCTCCAGCATCCGCTGCGGATGCGTCTTCGCCCAGGCACGGATCGATTGCATGCTGACGTCGTCGCGCGCGAGTTCCCCTTGCTCGACGAGCCAGTGGCCGACCGAGCGGTACGGTTGACCATTGTTCGCCGCATACGCCACCCGCATCCAGGCGCCGTCGGCCAGGTGGATTCGTCCCGAGCCCTGGACTTCGAGAAAGAAAGCGTCGAGGGGATTGCGCAACCACACGATCTCCTGCCCGTGCAACAAGCCCATGGCGTCCAGGTCGGCGCGTGCGAGATGGGGAACCGGATCGGGCGCGCCGTAGACCGGCGCCGGAAAATTGTCGCTGCGCTCGCGACTGCCTTCGAGCACGGGTTCGAAGTAGCCCGTCATGAAGCCGGCATCGTTCTCGCGCGTGTGCACGGAGGCGTCCCCGCCCGCGGGCACGCTGCTGACTCGATAGGCGTCCAGGCGCCGCAATACCCATGCACGCACGGCCTCGCTCCCGGTTACATGGAGTCGCGACGCCTCGGCGCAGACGTCGTGCCAGGAGGCTCGATGCGCGCTTTTTGGCGAATCGAGCACCTTGCATGAGGCCAGAAAGGCGGGCCATGCGTCCATCCAGTTGGTGACATCGGCGCGGGCGAACTCCACGGACGCTTCCCGTCGGAAGCGCACTTCGTTCCGTGATTCGTCCGTTCCGCCCGCAGCGGCGGCAAACGCCGTCAAGACGAGGAGGAGCAACGCGCGCGCAGGCGCCGCCACGGCGCTCAATGCAGGACGCGCGGTACCGTGAGGATGAATTCGGGAATCGGAACCTCGAAGGGCGTGCCCTCGACGGTCACGCATTGGTAGCTGCCCCGCATCGTTCCATAGGGCGTGTTGAGAGGACAGCCGCTCGTGTATTCGAAGGACTCGCCGGGCGCGAGCTTCGGTTGCTCGCCGACGACGCCGGGTCCGCGCACTTCTTCCACGTGCCCGTTGCCGTCCGTGATGATCCAGTGGCGTGAAATCAGCTGCGCCGCCTTTGCCCCCGTGTTCTCGACCCGGATCGTGTAGGCGAACAGGTACATGTCCGACGAGGGGTCCGACTGTTCCGCGACGTAGCGCACGTTGACTCGCACGGAGAATGAAGCTTCGCTCATAATATGCACCGCCGTCTTATGCATCGGAGTCCGTGCGCCTAGAATGCGCACTGCCGCACTTGTTCCGCGCAACCATCCCATCCCAGCAACGATCCGCCCATGACCTCCGAATTCCGCATTGCGCCGTCCATCCTGTCCGCCGATTTTGCCCGACTGGGCGAGGAGGTCCGTGCGGTAGTCGATGCAGGCGCCGACTGGATTCACTTCGACGTCATGGACAACCATTATGTTCCGAATTTGACGATCGGTCCGTTGGTGTGCGAAGCGATCCGACCGCATGTGCAGGTGCCGATCGACGTGCACCTCATGGTCGAACCGGTCGATGCGCTCGTGCCGTTGTTCGCGAAGGCGGGCGCGAACCTGATTTCCTTCCACCCGGAGGCGAGCCGGCACATCGACCGCACGCTCGCCATGATTCGCGACCACGGCTGCAAGGCCGGCTTGGTCTTCAATCCGGCGACGCCGCTCGACTATCTCACGCACGTGATGGACAAGCTCGACCTGGTGCTGTTGATGTCGGTGAACCCCGGCTTCGGCGGCCAAAGCTTCATCCCCGAGGCGCTCAACAAATTGCGCACGGCTCGCGGCGTGCTCGACGATTGGCAGCGCGAGTCCGGACACTCCATCGTTCTGGAAATCGATGGCGGCGTGAAGGTCGACAACATCGGCGCGATCGCTGCCGCCGGCGCCGACACCTTCGTCGCAGGTTCGGCGATCTTCGGCGCCAAGGACTATCGCGCGACGATCGCGGCGATGCGTCGCGAAATCGCCAACGCGACGGCAAACCCGTCCGCCCACCATGCGCGCTGAGGCGCAGGACGTGGCGGTGCGACCCGGGGCGCTGCGGGCCGTCTTGATCGACCTGGACGGAACCCTGCTCGACACCGCGCCGGATCTTGCCCTGGCTGCGAATCGCGTGCGCGCCGAATTCGGCCTGGCGGACCTCGGCGTCGACCGTATCGCCCAGTTCGTCGGCAAGGGCACCGACATACTCGTTCATCGGGCGCTCAGGGACGACCTCGATGGGCGTGTCGACGGTCCGGACTTCGATCGCGCCAAGCATTCCTTCGAGCGTCACTACGGCGAGATCAACGGCACCCGCTCGCGGGTATTCGAGCGCGTGCCGGAGGCTTTGGAGGAAATGCGCGCCGCAGGCATTGCGCTTGCCTGCGTGACCAACAAGCCGCGCGCGTTCACCCGGCCGCTGCTCGAGCGCATGAAGCTGATGGAACGCCTCGATGCGGTGGTGGCGGGCGACGAGGTCGCACGGCGCAAGCCGCACCCGGATCTTCTGCTCGAGGCATGCGCGCGCCTGGGGGTCGATCCTTCCGGGGCCATGCTGATCGGCGATTCGCACAACGATGCGCTGGCCGCGGCGGCCGCCGGCAGCGCGAGCGTACTGGTCGAGACGGGCTACAACGAAGGCGAACCCGTGCACGATCTCGCCGGCACGCAAGGGGTGCAGGGGATTTTCCCGACGCTGTACGACGCGGCACAATGGCTGCTCGCCCGGGCACGGGGCGTACAGGCACAGGCATGACGGAAATCGAATTCCAGGCTCTGGCGGCACAGGGCTACAACCGCATCGCGCTGATTGCGGAGACCTTCTCCGACCTTGACACGCCACTGTCGCTGTATTTGAAGCTCGTGCGCAGCCAGGCCGAAAGCGCCAACTCGTACCTGCTCGAATCGGTGGTGGGAGGCGAGCGCTTCGGGCGCTACTCCTTCATCGGCCTGCCGGCCCGCACGCTGATCCGCAGTTTCGTCAACCCGGGCGGCAAGCACCGCACCGAGGTGGTCACGGACGGGAATATCGTCGAGACCGACGAAGGCGATCCGCTGCGCTTTATCGAACGGTACGTAGGGCAGTTCCGGGTCGCCCTGCGTTCGGGCCTGCCCAAGTTCTGCGGCGGCCTTGCCGGCTATTTCGGCTACGACACCGTGCGCCTGTTCGAGCATCGACTCGCGAACACACCGCCGGACGAACTGGGCCTGCCCGACATCCAGCTCCTGCTCACCGAAGAGCTCGCGGTCGTCGACAACCTGAGCGGGCGCACCTACCTCATCGTGTACGCGGATCCGCATCAGGCGGAGGGCTACCAGCGCGGCCGCGCGCGCCTGCGCGACCTGAAAGGGCGCCTGCTGCGCCACGTCGAGCCACCGCACACGCGTGCCAGCGTGCGTCGTCCCGAGCAGCGCGATTTCGCGAAAGCCGATTACCTGGCGGCGGTCGCAAGGGCGAAGGAGTACATCGTCGCCGGCGACGTCTTCCAGGTGCAGGTCGGCCAGCGCATCCGCAAGCAGTTCGCGGATTCGCCGCTGTCGCTCTATCGAGCGCTGCGCACGCTCAATCCCTCGCCGTACATGTACTACTACGATTTCGGCGATACGCAGATCGTCGGTGCGTCGCCGGAGATCCTCGTGCGCTCCGAGCAACGGGAAGGTGAACGCATCGTTGCCATCCGGCCGCTTGCCGGCACCCGCCCGCGCGGATCGAGTCCCGAGCAGGACGCCGCCCTGGCCCAGGAGCTGCTTGCCGACCCGAAGGAGCGCGCCGAGCACCTCATGCTCATCGACCTGGCGCGCAACGATATCGGCCGCATCGCCCGCACGGGCACGGTGCGCGTAAGCGAACAGATGGTCGTCGAGCGCTACTCCCACGTGATGCACCTGGTGAGCCATGTCGAGGGCAGCCTGCAGGCCGGCATGACGAATTTCGACGTCCTGCGCGCCACCTTCCCTGCGGGAACGCTTTCGGGTGCGCCCAAGGTGCGCGCCATGGAAATCATCGACGAGCTCGAGCCGGTCAAGCGCGGCATCTATGGCGGCGCGGTCGGGTATCTCAGCTTTTCGGGAGACATGGACCTTGCGATCGCAATCCGGACGGGTATCGTGAAGGGCAATGTGCTGTACGCCCAGGCGGCGGCCGGCATCGTGGCCGACTCCGTGCCCGAATCGGAGTGGAAGGAAACGGAAGCCAAGGCCCGCGCGGTGTTGCGCGCGGCCGAACAGGTAGAGGACGGATTCGATCTCGAATGAAAAAGTCCTGGCTCCGCATCACGCTTGCAGCCATTCTCGGACTTTTCGTTCTCCTCGTTGCCTTTGCCTACCTTGTGCTGCCCCGCATCGTCGTGTCGCAGGCGGAGCGCTTCGCCCAGCAGAACCTGCACCGGCGCCTCGTCATCGACAAGGTGGAGATCCACCCCTTCACGCTGGGCGTGACCATCCAGGGGCTGCACCTCATGGAAGCCGACGGCACGTCGGTCTTCGTTTCCTTCGAAAGCCTGGAAACGCGTCTTTCCTATGCCTCGATCACGCATCTCGCGCCGATCGTGCACGACTTCACGCTCAAGGGCCCGTACGTGCATTTCGTCCGTGTCGGCCCGAACCAATTCAGCACGGACGACATGGTCGCGGCGCTGCAGGCGAATGCCAAGCCCGAGGCCGCGTCGTCCCCGAAGCCGGCCAATGCCGAACCGCTGCAGTTCTCGCTCAATAACATCCGCATCGAGAACGGACGCTTCGAATTCGACGATCGTCCCGTGGGCGCGCATCACGTCATTTCCGATTTCGCGCTCGGCCTGCCTTTCCTGTCCACGTTCGAGTCGCAGGAGGAAATCTTCGTCGAACCTTCGCTGCAGGCGACGATCAATGGCGCGCCCTTGAAGCTGCACAGTCGCGACCTGCCATTCGCGCCGACCCGGGAATTTGCGGTCGACCTGGATTTCGACGGCATCGACCTGCCGCATTACATGGAATATCTGCCTCCATCGGTGCCGGCGGTCGTGTCGAGCGGGCACCTGGACCTGCACTTGCAGTTGCGCGCCGCAATCGCGCAGTCGAAGCAGCCTGCGCTGCAACTGGCGGGATCGGCGAAGCTCCACGATCTGGCGGTCGCTCCGGGCAAGGGCAAGGCGCCGCTCAAGCTGGCGGAACTCGAGCTCGACGTGAACCATGCCGACGTTCCCGCCGGTGCGCTTGACGTCGCGCTTGTCGTCAACAAGAAGGGACGCATTGCCGTCCAGGGCAACACGGCGCTATCGCCGGTGCACGCGGATGGCAATATCACGATCGAGAACCTGGACCTGCTGCCCTTGCAGCCGCTTTTTGCCGACCAGGTCAATTTGAAGGTCACGCGCGCGGGCCTCGCCAGCAAGGGCCATTTCACGTTCGATGCCGGCACGGCAGGAGGTGCCCCCAAGGGTGCATTCAGCGGGGACATCTCGCTCGCCAGGCTGGCTACCGTCGATTCCGTCAACTCCAATGATTTCCTGAACTGGGACGCGCTCGCCATCCAGGGCATCAAGCTGGACCTCTCGCCCTTGAGCCTGCACATCGACCAGGTCGCCCTCACGAATTTCTTCGCGCGCGTGATCATCGATCCCTCGGGCCGCATCAACCTCCAGGACATCGCCCGCGGCAAGGGCCAGGCGCGGCGCAGCATCACCGAAAACTCCTCGAGCGCCACCGAATCCAAGGTCGATGCGGGTGAAGGCAATACCAAAACGGTGACGGTCGCGGCACCCTCCGCGCAAAACGCCGCGCCCCTGCCACCCATCACGATCGGCAAGATCGTCGTGTCCGGCGGTCATGTGCGCTACAGCGACAATTTCATCAAGCCCCGCTACACGGCCGATCTGATGAAGCTCGAGGGCACGGTCGCGGGCATCTCCACGGACGCGGCGGCGAGCGCGACGGTGGACGTGCATGGACTCGTCAACGATGCGCCGCTCGTGATCGGCGGCACGCTGAGTCCCCTGAGCCGGGATCTGCACTTCGACATCAAGGCGAGCGTCAACGGCATGGAACTCGCTCCGCTTTCCCCATACTCCGGCAAGTACGTCGGCTACGCGATCGAACGCGGCAAGCTTTCCTTCGACGTGCAGTACCGCCTCGAAAACCGCCAGCTGCACGCCGAGAACCGCCTGGTGCTCGACCAGCTCACCTTCGGCGACAAGGTCGACAGCCCGACCGCGACGACCTTGCCGGTGCAACTCGCCATCTCGCTGCTCAAGGATCGCAACGGCGTGATCGACGTGAACATGCCGATCGGCGGGTCGCTCGACGATCCGCAGTTCTCGGTGGGTGGCATCGTGCTCAAGGTCATCCTCAATATCATCGAGAAGGCCGTCACGGCGCCCTTCGCCATGCTGGGCAATCTCTTCGGAGGCGGCGACAGCGGCGAACTGTCCTGGGTCGACTTCGATACCGGCAAGTCGGCCGTGCCGGCCGCCGGGGAGGCCAAGCTCAAGGCACTGGCGAAGGCCTTGACGGAGCGCCCCGGACTCAAGCTAGACATCACGGGTTGGGCCGACCCGCAATCTGATCGCGAGGCACTGCGCGCCACGCGGCTCGATTCGAAGTTGCGGGCGCTCAAGCGCGAGGACCTGGTCGAGCGCGACGCACTGACGACTTCGGCGGAAGTCGTCGTCACGCCGCAGGAGCGCACGGCCATGGTAGCGCGCCTCTACCGCAGCACGATCCTCGACGCACCGGCGGCGGCGAAGGCCGACGATCCCGCCGCGCAGGCGGTGCAGGCCGCGAAAGCCGAAGCCGCTGCCCACAAGGATGCGAAACCCGATGCCGCGGCGATGGAGAAGGCCTTGCGCTCGGTGCAGGCGGTCAGTGACGACGACCTGCGCTACCTGGGCAACGCGCGCGCGCAGGCCGCGAAGGCCTGGCTGCACGATGTCGGGAATGTCGCGGAAGACCGCATGTCCGTCGTCGCCGCAAAGATCGGCAGCGAAGCGAAGACGGCGGGGCAGAGCACTGCGAGTCCGAGCCGAGTCGAATTTTCCTTGCGGTAAGGGTTCGGCGATAATGGCGCCGGAACGAATCGTGCGGTGGGCGCCCCATGCTTTTGATGATCGACAACTACGACAGCTTCACCTACAACCTGGTCCAGTACTTCGGGGAACTCGGCCAGCAGGTGCACGTCGCGCGCAACGACCAGATCGCGCTCGACGAAATCGACAAGCTCGGTCCCGACAGCATCTGCATCTCGCCCGGCCCTTGCACGCCCAATGAGGCGGGCGTCACGCTCGACCTGATCGCGCGCTTCGGCGCACGCATTCCCATCCTGGGCGTCTGCCTGGGGCACCAGGCGATCGGCCAGGCATATGGCGGCACGGTCGTGCGCGCGCGCGAGTTGATGCACGGCAAGACTTCGCGCATCGAGCACGGTGGCAAGGGCGTGTTCGCGGGCCTGCCGAGCGCCCTCGTTGCCACGCGCTATCACTCGCTCGCCGTCCGGAAAAGCGACCTGCCCGAATGTCTCGAGATCACGGCCTGGACCCAGGACGGCGAAATCATGGGCCTGCGCCACAAGACCCTGGCTGTCGAAGGCGTGCAATTTCATCCGGAGTCGATTGCGACCGAATACGGCCACGAGATGCTGCGCAATTTCCTGCGGCGCCACTGAGACAGAATTCGGGACGAGGCCCGGGACGGAATCCGCCACGATGAGCATTTCCCCCACCGAAGCGCTCGGACGCTGCATCGACCACCGCGAGATCTTCCACGACGAGATGCTCGCCCTGTGGCGCGAGCTCATGAGCGGCAAGCTGACGCCCGTGCAGATCGCCGGCGTATTGGTCGGCCTGCGCGTGAAAAAGGAAACCGTCGGCGAGATCGCCGCCGCCGCGAAGATCATGCGCGAGTTCTCGACTCGCGTCGAAATCGCGAACCACGACCACCTCGTCGATATCGTGGGCACCGGTGGCGACGGTGTCCATACCTTCAACATCTCGACCGCGGCGATGTTCGTTGCGGCCGCGGCAGGCGCGCGCGTCGCCAAGCATGGCAATCGCAGCGTTTCCTCGAGTTCGGGCAGTGCCGACGTGCTCGAGGCCCTGGGGGCGGCAATTTCGCTTGCGCCGCAGCAGGTGGCGGCCTGCATCGAGCAGGCCGGCATCGGGTTCATGTTTGCGCCCAATCATCATTCGGCCATGCGCCATGCGCAAGCCGTGCGCAAGGAACTCGGGGTGCGCACGATCTTCAACATCCTCGGGCCGTTGACCAATCCTGCGGGCGCACCCAACCAGTTGATGGGTGTCTTCCATCCGGACCTCGTCGGGATCCAGGTGCGGGTCCTGCAGCGCCTGGGCAGTCGCCATGTGCTGGTCGTGCACGGCAAGGACGGCATGGACGAGGTTTCGCTGGGTGCGGCGACGATGGTCGGCGAGCTCAAGGGCGGCGAGGTTCGCGAATACGAAATCCATCCCGAGGATTTCGGCCTGACCATGGTTTCGCATCGCGGTCTGCGCGTTGCCAACGCGACCGAATCGCGCGCGATGCTGCTGGATGCGATCGGCGGCAATCCCGGCCCGGCGCACGAGATCGTCTGCTTGAATGCGGGCGTGGCCTTGTACGCGGCAGACTGCGCCGGCTCCATTGCCGAGGGAATCGTCCAGGCGCGCGCCGCGATCCGCAGCGGCGCCGCCCGGGGCAAGCTCGACGAATTCGTCGCGCTCACGCGCCAGCTCGCCGACGCACCGCAAGCCGCGGCGCGCTGAACGGGAGCAGCGCGCTTGGCGGATGTTCTGGAAAAGATCCTGGCGGTCAAGGCGGACGAGCTGGCGCGGGCGCGGGCCCGTGAACCGCTGGCCGCGCTGCGCGCACGGGCCGAGCAGCGCGGCAGCGTGCGCGACTTCGTCGGCGCCCTGCGCACGCGCATTGCGGCGGGGCGCGCCGGTGTCATTGCCGAGATCAAGAAGGCGTCGCCTTCGCGCGGCGTCCTGCGCGAATCCTTCGACCCGCCGGAAATCGCACGCAGCTACGCGCAGCACGGCGCGGCCTGCCTGTCGGTGCTGACGGATGCCACGTTTTTCCAGGGCAGTCTCGGCTTCCTCGAGCAGGTTCGCGCGACGGTGGACCTGCCGATCCTGCGCAAGGATTTCGTGGTCGACGAATACCAGGTCTACGAGGCGCGAGCCGCGGGCGCAGACTGCGTCTTGCTGATCGTCGCCGCGCTCGCGGACGCGCAGATGCTGGCGCTGGAGCAGTGTGCGCAGAGTCTCGGCATGGCTGTCCTGGTCGAAGTCCACGACGCGGGCGAAATGGACCGTGCGCTGCGCTGCTCGACCTCGCTCATCGGCGTCAACAATCGCAATCTGCGCACCTTCGACGTCTCGCTCCAGACGACGCTGGACCTGCTGCCCCGGGTCGGCGCCGGGCGCACGATCGTCACCGAGAGCGGCATCCTCGAGAGGTCCGACGTCGCTCGCCTGCGCAAGGCCGGCGTCGACGCATTCCTGGTCGGCGAAGCGTTCATGCGCGCGCCCGAACCCGGGGTCGAGCTGGCACGCCTCTTTGCCTGACTCCAATCGAGGCGGCCCGATCATCGAAACGGCAGGCGCGCGTCTGGAAGGCTCGGTCGACGCGCATTGGTCCACGCTGGCGCCGCCTTGGCGGTCCGCCCTGGCGCCGCTGCTCGATGGCCCGGCCGTGCGCGGCCTGTGCGCGTTTCTCGATGGCGAGCTCGCGCAGGGCAAGGAGATCTATCCGCCCCGGCCGCTGGCGGCGCTTGAGCAAGGGGGGCCGCAGGACGTGCGGGTCCTCGTGCTGGGTCAGGATCCGTATCACGGGCCCGGCCAGGCGCACGGCTTCGCTTTTTCCGTGCCCACGGGCATTCGCCCGCCTCCCAGCCTGCGCAACATCTTTGCCGAGCTCGCGCGCGAAGGCACCAATCGCACGTCGAGCGGCGGCAGCCTGCACGCCTGGGCGCGGCAAGGCGTATTGCTGCTCAACGCGGTCATGACCGTCGAACGCGCATTGCCGGGCAGCCACGCCCGCAGGGGTTGGGAGACCGTGACCGATGCGATGATCGACGCAATCGCGGCCGCGCCGCAACCCAAGGTCTTTCTCCTCTGGGGCGCCCATGCTCAGGCCAAGCGCGCGCGCATCGAGGCGGGCTCCGGTCCCAAGCTCGTGCTGGAAGCCAACCATCCCTCCCCCTTGTCGGCGCGCCGCCCGCCGGTGCCCTTCCTCGGATGCGGACACTTCTCGCGCGCAAACCGCTATCTGGCTGAGGCCGGTTGCAGGACCATAGACTGGTCCGTTTGATTTCTCAGGCGTCGAGCCAAGCCTTTCGCAACTTCTTCGCGGCGGCGCTTGCCTTCTCGTCCAGCGATAATTTCCACTTCTCGGGCGGTCGCGTCGAGAGCTTCAAATCGAAGCGCAGCAGCTCATCGCGTCGAAAGGCAAGGGCTTCGACGGATTCACCGGGCTTGTAGCGCGCGAGTAGTGCGTCGAGCCGCCCGCCCGAGGCGCGCAAGCCGTCGATGCAGACGAGTTGGTCGCCCGCGGACAGTCCGGCGGCTTGGGCCGGGCCACCATCGAATACCTGGGCGATGCGCGCCTCATTGCCCGCGACCTTGCAACCCAGCAACGCGAAGTGCGGCGACTCGAGTGCGGGCCCGCGTTCCACGCGCACGCCCAAGGGCGCGAGCAAGGCCGCGAAGTCCGGGTCGCGCGATTCGCGTGTCCAGGCGCGCAGCAGGCGTGCGACATCGATGCCCGTCGCCGCCAGGATATCCGGTGCGATCTCGGACTCGGCAACACCCGTGTACTTGTCCCCCGACGTCTTGTAGCGACGCCACAGCAGGCGCATGAAATCGTCGAGCGAGCGCCGCCCTTGCGTCTCGGCGCGAATGTGCAGGTCCAGCGCCGCCGCAACCAGCGACCCGGACTGGTAGTAACTCACCACGCTGTTGGGTGCGTTTTCGTCCTGGCGGTAGTACTTGATCCAGGCATCGAAGGAACTCTCGGCAAGGCTTTGCTTGAGACGGCCCGTGCGTTGCAGTGCCGTCGTGATCGAAATGCCGACCTGGTCCAGGTACTGCTGGGGTGTGAGCAATCCCGCCCGTCGCAAGGCCAGGTCGTCGTAATACGAGGTGAATCCTTCGAACAGCCAGAGCAAGGTCGTGTAGTTCTCGCGCTCGAGGTCGTACGGCAGGAATGCCGCCGGCTTGATGCGCTTGACGTTCCACGAGTGGAAATACTCGTGGCTGACCAGCCCGAGAAAGCGGCGGTATGCCTCGGTGCTGGACTTCATCCCCAGGTGCGGCAATTCGTCGCGCTTGCAGAGCAGGGCAGTGGAACTGCGGTGTTCGAGTCCGCCATAGCCCTCGTCGACCGCCGTCGCGAGGAACGTGTAGCGATCGAACGGCGGTTTGCGCGTGCGCGGTTCGAACATGCGTGCATGCGCCGCGCACACGAGAGCGACGTCCTGCTGGAGGCGCTTGAGGTCCAGCCGCGCCACGCGCCCGGATATCGCGAATTCGTGCGAAACGCTTTCGACCTGGAAAATCGCCGACACGAAGTTGCCCAATTCGACCGGGCAGTCGACCAGTTCGTCGTAGTTCGCGGCCAGGTAGGTGCCGAACTCGCCGTGGTGCGTTGCCCGGGCCGGGGTGAGCGCGGTCGCGACCCGCCATGTACGGTATCGCCGGTCGGCGGGCGCAAAGATGTCGATCCGGCAAGGTTCCGATTCGCGGCCGGCCGGTGCCAGGAAGACGCTGCTGGCATTGAAAAATCCCCGCGTGGTATCGAGGTGCGCGGCACGGACCGACAGGTCGTTCGCATAGACCTCGTAGGCGAGGGTCAGGGCTTCGCCCTGCGCAACCGGCGCACAGCGCCAGGTGTGCTTGTCGGTCTTGCCCACGCGCACACGACGCCCCGCGCCGTCGAGTGCCCGCAGCCGCACGACGTTGCGGGCGAACTCGCGAATCATGTAGCTCCCGGGAATCCATGCCGGCAGGCGCAGGACCTGCCCCTGCGGGTCCGGGCGGTCGATCTCGACGGTGACTTGAAACAGATGCGCGCCCGGATCGGCCGGGCGGATTGCGTAGTGGATGGCCATGCGTGATCTTACGAAGCTTTTGGGGGTGCGCCCGCGATGCGGGCCAGGTCTGCCGGCGCGTCGACGTCGAACAGGATGCCTCGATCATCGACATCGAGGCGCAGCGGCGGTTCGCGGGCCAGGATCGATCGTGCGCCCTCGTCGCCTTCCAAGTGAACGAGCTCCTGGAGGCAACTGGCGGCAAAGCCTACCGGATGACCGCGCTGACCCTGGAAGTACGGCGCGGCGATCCTCGCGCCGCCCTCGATCGCTTCGCAAACTGCGCGGATCGTTGCCACGCGGATCGCGGGCATGTCGGCCAGGGCAACGACCCAACCTCGCGCAGTGGCGCTCGCGCGCACGCCCGCGGCCAGGGAATTACCCATGCCGGCTGCCGCGTCGTTCCCTGGCAACGAAAGGATTTCGCAGCCTTCGGCGCGAAGCAATGCATGCAACGCAGATCCCTCGAGGTCGATGTCCTCCTGGCGCACGACGGCCAGGACCGGTCCGACGCCGGCAACGAGGGCGCGCGCAGCCGCGACCGCCACTGCCTGGCCCGCTCGATCTTCGGCAATCCCACTCGCCGGCAACGGCACGAGCAACTTGGACGATCGGGCGCCCGCGCGCGTACCTTGCGCGGATCCTCGATGCGCGCTTCGATAGCGCGTGCCCGATCCCGCTGCCAATAGCAGTCCGATCACGTGATCTCCATGCTCGGTCATCAACACGGACATGTCCTGGGCAATGCTTGCCGTTCGTCCATGCATGCTTTTCCCTGCCGGACGACGGGGCTCGACGACTCTGCTTGTTGCATTGCCATGCCTGTAAATTCAAAAATTTGTTTCGCAATATTGATGCGACACGCGAACATCGTGGCACAATCCGGGCTGATCCGGCGCGAGAGCCTGCACCCTTCCTCCAAGACTCGGCGTTGCCCGGATTTCCAGGGGACAAGTTGGGAACGGCCGTTATCCCGCTGCGTCAGTCGGCAGTCGAATCGGCGCTCAAGAATGAAGCGTTCGATCATCTACCGTCCCCGAGTCTGTGCTGTAACGCCTCTGCCCAGATCCTTGCCGCGAACCGTGCGTTCGCGCGCCAGCTTTCCGTCGAGATCGCCGACCTTGTCGGCAAGAACCTTTTCGAACTGATCGTCTCGCCTCGCCCCCACGTGCTCCAGCGGCGTTGGGCACGCTTGTGGAACCGTCTGCTCGAGCGGCGCAACTTCCAGCAAAGGACTCGCGTCACGGTCGAAGGCGGACGCAGGTTGGTCCTCGACCTTTCCGCGACGCTGTTGCGCTCGGACGACGACCCGATCGCGGTGCTGAGCCTGCGCGAAATCGACGCGGACCTTGCGGCGCGGCTTTCGACCGCGCGCGCGGCGGCATTGGGCGATGGCCGGTCCGAGGGCGCGTTGCTGCTTGCGCCGGACCGCCGCGTGCTGGTCACGAACGGTCCCCTGCGCGACCTGCTGGGCGTCAATGCAGCCGGCGCGGCGGGTGTGCCCTTCGAGTACCTCGTCGACGAAGCGACGGCGCGCGAATTTCTCCTTGCCTTCGATCGCCTCGGTGGCGAGCCGACGCGCGCCGCCACGCAGATGTCCGGCGGCGCACGCGCATTCTCCGGTCACGCGTCGACGCGACGGCTGTCGATCACCCTCGTCAATTTCCTCTCGTATGCGCGGGTCCACGGCGTGCTGGTCCGGGTGCAGGAGATCGACGATCGCATCACCCTGCGCGAGCGCGCCGAGCGGCTGCAGGAACGTCTGGCCGGCTACGCCGAGCACGTGTCGGACCTCATCATGCTGACCGATGCCAATGGCGCGGTCGCCTACCAGTCGCCCTCGATCCATGCGGTGCTGGGCCTTGCGCCGAAGGAAACGCTCGGGCGGCCGGCCTCGTCCCTGTTCTTCGAGGAGGACCGCCCCGGATTCACGCGCGCGCTGCGCTCGGCGGCCGATGCGCCGGAAGGCGACCGCCGGCGCCATTGCCTGGTGCGTGCACGTGGCGCAGACGGCAGCCTGCACACGCTTTGGATCAACATACGCAATTGTCTCGACGACCCGCAGCTTGGCGGCATCGTCGTCACCGCGGCGGACGTCTCCTCGCTGATCGCCGAGGCCGGCCCGGATGCACGCCAGGCGCGTCAGCTCGAGTTGCGCGATCGACTCCTGCATCTCGCGATCCAGTCGCGTGCCGATTTCGTGCAGTCGCTTTCCGGTGTGCTGCGCTCCAGCGCCGATGCGCTGCGCGTGGCAACCGCGGGCTTCTGGCGCTTCGACCGCAGCAGCCAGACGCTGGTGTGCGAATCCGTCTACTCGCGCAGCGAGCAGCGCTTTCTGCGCGAATGGATCGGCGTCGACTTTCCCGAGCACGGCGTGGTCGAGTCGATCGACCGCCTGCGCGAACGCACGCCGCTGGCGATCACCGACACGACGAGCCATGGCGCCCTGCGCGATTCGCGCTGGGACCCGGTGCGCGCATTCCTGAGTGCGCCCGTGCTGCTGGCCGGCGACGTGATCGGCATGATCTGCGTCACCGATTCGGTTTCGCGGCGTTGGGAAGACGAGGAGATCGGCTTCATCGCGACGGCATCGATGATGGTGGCGCTCGCGGTCGAGGCGGCGCAGCGCGTCGAGGCGGAAGGCCGCATCGAGCAGCTCGCCTGGTATGACCCCCTGACGGGCCTACCCAACCGCAACCTGCTGCGCGAGAACCTGCGCGACGCCTTGCTATCGGCCGGCGGGCGCAAGAAGCGGCTCGCCGTCCTGCTGATCGACCTGGATCGCTTCAAGGACGTCAACGACACGCTCGGTCACCTGGTCGGCGACTCGCTCATCAAGTCGGCCGCGGAAGTGCTCAAGGACGTGGTCGGCCCGGCGGGCACGGTCGCGCGCCTGGGTGGCGATGAATTCGTGGTGCTGGTCGAGGAGTTCACCCATCGCCAGGAAATCGCCGAGCTTGCCGCGCGCGTCGCGCAGGCCTTGCATCGAAGCGATTTCGTGCCCAATGTCGTCACGCAGGTATCGGCCTCGATCGGTGTCGCCTTGTTCCCCGAGCACGGCCGCGAGATCGGCACCTTGCTGAAGAACGCGGACTCGGCGATGTACCAGGCCAAGCGCGATGGCCGCAACCAGGTCAGCTTCTTCAACCCGATCCGCTACGAGCGCGCCGCGCGCGAAGTCCGCCTGGGCATCGAATTGATGAAGGCCGTACAAAGCGAGACAGCCCAGTTCTTCATCGAATACCAGCCTCAGGTCGAGATCGCAACGGGCCGCGTCGTCGGCCTGGAGGCCTTGATCCGCTGGCGCCACCCGGTGCACGGCATCCTGACGCCCGATCGCTTCATCGACGTTGCGGAAATGAGCGGTCTGTCGGAACGCATCACGCGCTGGGTCGTGAACGAAGTGTGCCGGCAGATCCTGAGCTGGCGCCAGGTGCGTCAGAAGTTCGATATTCCGATCGCGATCAACGTGGCGGGACGCGAGCTCGGCTCGAACGTGCTGCCCATCCTCGTGCGCTCGGCGCTGGCGCAATACAAGATCGAGCCCCGGATGATCACGCTGGAAATCACCGAGCGCACCCTCGTCAAGGACGGCGAGATCAATAACGACGTGGTCAACGAGCTTTCCTCGCTGGGTGTCGGACTGGTGCTCGACGATTTCGGCACGGGCTACTCGACGCTGGGTTACCTGCGGCGCATGCCGATCCGCGCGATCAAGATCGACCGTACCTTCATCGAGGGCGTTCCCGGGGACCCCGATTGCTGCGCCCTGGTTTCCGCGATGCTCGGATTGGCGCATCATTTCAAGCTTGCGGTCGTAGCCGAAGGAGTGGAAAACCCGGCGCAGGGCGCCTATATGCGCAGCCTGGGTTGCGAATTCGCGCAGGGGCATTACTACTCGCGCGCGTTGCCTTCGTCGAAGATCGTCGAGCATTTGTCCGCCGTGAAGGAATAGAGGCCTAGGCGGACGTAGGGAGTTGCGCATGGATCCGCAGAATATCCAGCTCGAGCGGCACGGCCGTGTCGGCCTGGTCACCTTGCATCGTCCGCAAGCGCTCAACGCGCTCAACGACGGCCTGATGGACGAGCTGGGCGCCGCATTGCTCGACTACGACCGTGATGAAGGGGTTGGCGCGATCGTGCTCACCGGCTCGCAGAAGGCGTTCGCCGCGGGCGCCGACATCGCCGCGATGAAGGACCTGGACTTCCCGGGGGTCGTGCACAGCGACTTCGTCACCCGCAACTGGGACACCATCCGTCGCGTGCGCAAGCCGATCATCGCCGCAGTTTCCGGTTACGCCTTGGGCGGCGGCAACGAACTGGCGATGGCGTGCGACATCATCATTGCGGGCGACAACGCGAAGTTCGGTCAACCGGAAATCAAGCTCGGCATCATTCCGGGCGCCGGCGGTACGCAGCGGCTGCCGCGCGCCGTGGGCAAGGCGAAGGCGATGGACCTGGTCCTCACGGGCCGCACGATGGATGCCGACGAGGCCGAGCGTGCAGGACTCGTCTCGCGGGTCGTGCCGGCGGAAAAAACGGTCGAGGTGGCGCTGGCCATTGCAGGCGTAATCGCCTCGTATTCGCTGGCCAGCGTGATCCTCGCCAAGGAAGCCGTGCTGCGCGCCTACGAAGCACCGCTTGCCGAGGGCATGCTCTTCGAACGGCGCATGTTCCACGCGCTTTTCGCCACCGACGACCGCAAGGAAGGCATGACCGCGTTCCTCGAGAAGCGGCCTGCCCAATTTCGTCAGCGCTGAGGGCCCGCCAAGCCGCTATTTTTTCCTGTTTTGCGTCAAGGATTTGATGCCGGACAGCGGCAAAAGCGCCGTTGCGCCGTGACGTCGACTTGACAGGTTTTTTCAGGCATCCCATAATCTCCCTTCTGTGCTCCTCGCGTTCTTCGAAGCAACAGGCCCTGGGTCTTTGCCGGGCGGGAAGCAGCGTTCTTTAACAAACGAAACAGCCGATAAGCGTGGGCGCTTGATGAACGAAAGCGACCCTGCGTAGCGATTTCGAAAGAAATCGCGAAGCAGGGAGCAATATCGAGTGCTCACGGATTGAATCAAATCAATTCCGCGAGAGATTGAAACCGACGTACGTAAGTATGTTGGCCTAGGATTTAAACTCAAGAGTTTGATCCTGGCTCAGATTGAACGCTGGCGGCATGCTTTACACATGCAAGTCGAACGGCAGCACGGGGGCAACCCTGGTGGCGAGTGGCGAACGGGTGAGTAATACATCGGAACGTGCCCAGTTGTGGGGGACAACCAGTCGAAAGATTGGCTAATACCGCATACGACCTAAGGGTGAAAGCGGGGGATCGCAAGACCTCGCGCTATTGGAGCGGCCGATGTCCGATTAGCTAGTTGGTGAGGTAAAAGCTCACCAAGGCGACGATCGGTAGCTGGTCTGAGAGGACGGCCAGCCACACTGGGACTGAGACACGGCCCAGACTCCTACGGGAGGCAGCAGTGGGGAATTTTGGACAATGGGGGAAACCCTGATCCAGCCATGCCGCGTGCGGGAAGAAGGCCTTCGGGTTGTAAACCGCTTTTGGCAGGAACGAAACAGCACGGGCTAATACTCCGTGCGAATGACGGTACCTGCAGAATAAGCACCGGCTAACTACGTGCCAGCAGCCGCGGTAATACGTAGGGTGCGAGCGTTAATCGGAATTACTGGGCGTAAAGCGTACGCAGGCGGTTCGGTAAGACAGGCGTGAAATCCCCGGGCTTAACCTGGGAACTGCGCTTGTGACTGCCAGACTAGAGTCTGTCAGAGGGGGGTGGAATTCCACGTGTAGCAGTGAAATGCGTAGAGATGTGGAGGAACACCGATGGCGAAGGCAGCCCCCTGGGATAAGACTGACGCTCATGTACGAAAGCGTGGGGAGCAAACAGGATTAGATACCCTGGTAGTCCACGCCCTAAACGATGTCGACTAGTTGTTGGGGATTAACTTCCTCGGTAACGCAGCTAACGCGTGAAGTCGACCGCCTGGGGAGTACGGTCGCAAGATTAAAACTCAAAGGAATTGACGGGGACCCGCACAAGCGGTGGATGATGTGGATTAATTCGATGCAACGCGAAAAACCTTACCTACCCTTGACATGCCCGGAATCCCGCAGAGATGTGGGAGTGCCCGAAAGGGAGCCGGGGCACAGGTGCTGCATGGCTGTCGTCAGCTCGTGTCGTGAGATGTTGGGTTAAGTCCCGCAACGAGCGCAACCCTTGTCATTAGTTGCTACGCAAGAGCACTCTAATGAGACTGCCGGTGACAAACCGGAGGAAGGTGGGGATGACGTCAAGTCCTCATGGCCCTTATGGGTAGGGCTTCACACGTCATACAATGGCCGGTACAAAGGGCTGCCAACCCGCGAGGGGGAGCTAATCCTGGAAAGCCGGTCGTAGTCCGGATTGCAGTCTGCAACTCGACTGCATGAAGTCGGAATCGCTAGTAATCGTGGATCAGCATGTCACGGTGAATACGTTCCCGGGTCTTGTACACACCGCCCGTCACACCATGGGAGCGGGGTTCACCAGAAGCCGTTTGCCTAACCGCAAGGAGGGCGGCGACCACGGTGAGCTTCGTGACTGGGGTGAAGTCGTAACAAGGTAGCCGTATCGGAAGGTGCGGCTGGATCACCTCCTTTCTAGAGATCGCATTCGCGATTCAAGTGCTCACTCTTATCGGTTGTTTGTTCCAGGCAGGATCGGGGAATTGGCCCGGAAACGCGACGGCCTCGGCGGGACGATCCTTTGCGGGTCTGTAGCTCAGCCGGTTAGAGCACCGTCTTGATAAGGCGGGGGTCGTTGGTTCGATTCCAACCAGACCCACCATCCTGCTTCGCGCTTCGCGCTACGCAGGACTTCGCCCTCCAACGCGAAGCCGGATGGTGCCCTCCGAAGCACGAAGTGCGAAGGAGGGCGGGGCGATGCAGCGCGAAGGGGGGTGTAGCTCAGTTGGGAGAGCGCCTGCTTTGCAAGCAGGAGGTCATCGGTTCGATCCCGTTCACCTCCACCATTCGTAGCCGCGCAGCGGCGAGGAATGGTGCCCTGCGAAGCGCGCAGCGCGAAGCAGGGCCGGCAGCATGGAACAAGTCGTGTATCCAGACAAAAGCACGTTGGCGATATCGCAGCGTTCTTCTGTCTGGCTTTACGGCCAGAAACAGTTTCGTTCTTTAACAATTGGGAAGAAGTAACGCGCATCGAATCTTGAATGAGAGGATTCGATGCCGGGTTGATATTGCATTCAAACTCTCAGCAACGTTGAGAAACAGCAAACATGGTTGCGCGATGCGCCTTGCCCCATGCGGAGGATGTCCCCAGACATCGTACCGAGGCGGCACGGTTATAGGATCAAGCGACTAAGTGCATGTGGTGGATGCCTTGGCGATTACAGGCGATGAAGGACGTAGCAGCCTGCGATAAGCCCCGGGGAGTCGGCAAGCAGACTTTGATCCGGGGATTTCCGAATGGGGAAACCCACCCGCAAGGGTACCCGCACCTGAATACATAGGGTGTGTGGAGCGAACCTGGTGAACTGAAACATCTAAGTAGCCAGAGGAACAGAAATCAACCGAGATTCCGAAAGTAGTGGCGAGCGAAATCGGAACAGCCTGTGCGTTTTAGCCGAATGTGTAGTGGAACGGTCTGGAAAGTCCGGCCATAGCGGGTGATAGCCCCGTACACGAAACACAGTCGGTGGAACTGAGCGCACGACAAGTAGGGCGGGACACGTGAAATCCTGTCCGAAGATGGGGGGACCATCCTCCAAGGCTAAATACTCGTAATCGACCGATAGTGAACCAGTACCGTGAGGGAAAGGCGAAAAGAACCCCGGAAGGGGAGTGAAATAGATCCTGAAACCGCATGCATACAAACAGTAGGAGCCCGCGAGGGTGACTGCGTACCTTTTGCATAATGGGTCAGCGACTTACATTCTGTGGCGAGCTTAACCGAGTAGGGTAGGCGCAGCGAAAGCGAGTCCGAATAGGGCGACTAGTCGCAGGGTGTAGACCCGAAACCAGATGATCTATCCATGGCCAGGCTGAAGGTGGGGTAACACCCACTGGAGGGCCGAACCGACTACTGTTGCAAAAGTAGCGGATGAGCTGTGGATAGGGGTGAAAGGCCAAACAAATCTGGAAATAGCTGGTTCTCCCCGAAAACTATTGAGGTAGTGCCTCGCGTATCACTCCAGGGGGTAGAGCACTGTTATGGCTAGGGGGACATGGCGTCTTACCAAACCATTGCAAACTCCGAATACCTGGAAGTGTCAGCGCGGGAGACAGTGCACCGGGTGCTAACGTCCGGACACGAAAGGGAAACAACCCAGACCGCCAGCTAAGGTCCCAAATACAGGCTAAGTGGGAAACGAAGTGGGAAGGCTAAGACAGTCAGGAAGTTGGCTTAGAAGCAGCCATCCTTTAAAGAAAGCGTAATAGCTCACTGATCGAGTCTTCCTGCGCGGAAGATGTAACGGGGCTAAGCCTGTAACCGAAGCTGCGGATTTGCGCGCAAGCGCAAGTGGTAGGGGAGCGTTCTGTAAGCCTGCGAAGGTGGTTCGTAAGGACTGCTGGAGGTATCAGAAGTGCGAATGCTGACATGAGTAGCGTTAAAGCGGGTGAAAAGCCCGCTCGCCGTAAGCCCAAGGTTTCCTGCTCCACGTTCATCGGAGCAGGGTGAGTCGGCCCCTAAGACGAGGGCGAAAGCCGTAGTCGATGGGAACCAGGTCAATATTCCTGGACCGATGTCTAATGCGATGGGGGGACGGAGTATTGAAGGTCATCCGGGTGTTGGACGTCCCGGTTTCCGATCGTAGGAGGCCAGTAGGCAAATCCGCTGGCGTATCTCCGAGGTGAAGGATCGAGCCGCGTAAGCGGCGAAGTGATTGGATGTGCTTCCAGGAAAAGCCTCTAAGCTCCAGTTAGACACGACCGTACCGCAAACCGACACTGGTGGGCGAGCTGAATATGCTCAGGCGCTTGAGAGAACTCGGGAGAAGGAACTCGGCAAATTGACACCGTAACTTCGGAAGAAGGTGTGCCTTAGTAGCGTGACGGGAGAAACACCCGAAGCGCCAATAGGTTGCAAAAAATCGGTGGCTGCGACTGTTTATTAAAAACACAGCACTCTGCTAACACGAAAGTGGACGTATAGGGTGTGACGCCTGCCCGGTGCTGGAAGGTTAAGTGATGGGGTGCAAGCTCCTGATCGAAGCCCCAGTAAACGGCGGCCGTAACTATAACGGTCCTAAGGTAGCGAAATTCCTTGTCGGGTAAGTTCCGACCTGCACGAATGGCGTAACGATGGCCACACTGTCTCCTCCCGAGACTCAGCGAAGTTGAAATGTTTGTGATGATGCAATCTACCCGCGGCTAGACGGAAAGACCCCATG
>Ga0181537_10000125_pt1 | contig 67713 bp, 66 predicted proteins | sample PEATcosm2014_Bin_39_FD_119765 | JGI IMG/M metagenome (GOLD analysis project Ga0181537, IMG submission 119765) | Peatland microbial communities from MTU Mesocosm Facility, Houghton, MI, USA - PEATcosm2014_Bin23_10_metaG | ecosystem: Environmental > Terrestrial > Soil > Wetlands > Peat | place... | reverse complement strand
CTCTGCCGCGCATTATTGCCGTCGATTGGAGCGGCGGTTCGTGAACCGGGGCGAGGCGCAGGTCGAGGGGCTGGTGCGTGAGCTGCGGCGGTTCTATCGGCTGGGATCGGCGGCCAAGCTGCGACACGCGCTGGCCTGATCGCGCGCGGTTACTCTTCGTCCTCGTTCTTGTTGCTGTCAGCCTGCTTCTTCAACTTGAGCCACTCGCTCAGGCGGCGCAAATCCTTCTTGCGCGGCGGCGCGGCGGTCTTGCCCAGCTTGCCGCTGTCGTAAGGGTTGTAGCCCTTCTTGGTGCCCAGGGGATTGGGCTTGACCCCGTCGAAAGGCGTTGGGGCGTCATCGGCCAGCGAGAGCCCGGTGGTTTCGAGCTTGTGCAGCCGCTCGGTCGTTACTTCGCGGCCGAAAGCGCCGGTGGCGATCGACCATTCCCACACCGCGTTGCCCCGGTCATCGAATTTGACGCGACCGGTGGTGTTGCGCTCGACTTTCGGACCCACGGGCGCAACGGCATCGGCACCCTCGGGCGAGGGTTCGGCACCTGGCTTGGCCAGTGGTTTTGCGTTATCTCCATTCACACTACCTTTTTAGGCAATGCGCAGGTTAAGTCAACCCGAAGCATTCGAAAGCTGGCGCGCCGTCACAGTTGCAAATGATATTGGGCGCGCCAGAGGGCCATGGCGGTTTTTCCGTCATTCCACTCGCCGCGCTGCACCTTGGCCGCGGCGTCGGCGAACGGCACCCAATCGATTTCCAACTCTTCGTCGGAGTCCGGGGTTGGGGCCCCGACGGAGAGGTCCCTTGCGAGGTACAAGTGGATCACCTCGTTGAATATGCCCGGCGCCGGCAGGTACTGCCCCAACGGGGTCCAGCGCTGCGCCGTCACGCCGGTCTCCTCCGCGAGCTCGCGCACGGCGCAGATTTGCGGCAGTTCGCCGACATCGAGCTTGCCGGCGGGAATCTCCCATAAAAAATCGAGGATGCCGTGCCGGTACTGGCGCACCACGCAGACCCGGTCCGCGCCATCGACGGCCACCACGGCTGCGGCGCCGGGATGGCGCACGAAGTCGAGGTCGTACTCGCGGCCGTTCGCATAGCGCAGGCGTTCGGTGGAGACGTCGATGATGCGGCCGCGATGAATGTGGTGGCTCAAGATCGGTGTTGGCTTTTGCATGCGGGCCCTGGACTGATGAGATATGGCTTAAATGAGAAATGCGTCACTCTCGATGATCACTTATTCCGGTGCCTGTGAAATGGCTCCGCGCGCGCGAGGTCCGCGATGCGCGATCCTGCGCTCAGATTGAAGCATATTGCATCGCGCTATGGATATACGTACAGTAGCGGAATAGTTCTCTCATGATGAAAACCAAGCCCACCGCCTTCGATTCGCTCAACCCGTCGCAGCGCCGGGCCGCGACCTTCGGCACACCGGTGCCGGACAAGGGAGTGAATGCCGGCCCTCTCCTGATACTCGCGGGCGCCGGCACCGGCAAGACCAATACCCTCGCGCATCGTACCGCGCACCTGGTGCTGAACGGCGTGGATCCGGCGCGCATTCTCATGCTGACCTTCACGCGCCGCGCTGCCCAGGAAATGATCAAGCGCACGCAGACCATCGTCGCGGAAGTGATGTCGGAGCGCGGCCGCGCGGGCGATCGCAGCGTGGTGACGCGCCTGCTCTGGTCCGGGACTTTCCATTCGGTGGGCAACCGGATCCTGCGGCTGTATGCCAAGCACTTGGGGTTGGATCCGAATTTCACGGTGCTGGATCGCGCCGATGCGGCGGACTTGATGGATGTGGTGCGTCACGAATTGGGATTCTCTGCCAAGGATAAGCGCTTTCCGCGCAAGGACGCGTGTCTTGCCATCTATTCGTACCGGGTCAACACGCGTCTCTCGCTGAAACAAACCCTCGATGAGCAATTTCCGTGGTGCCGCGAGTGGGAGGCGGATCTCACGCGACTGTATCGCGACTACGTCGGCCGCAAACAAAAGAATCGCGTGCTGGATTTCGACGACCTCTTGCTCTACTGGCATGTGATGATGCAGAACCCGGCGCTCGCGCAGAGTCTGGCGAAGAACTTCGATCACGTGCTGGTCGACGAATACCAGGACACGAGCGCGCTGCAGGGCGAGGTGATCCATGCGCTCAAGCCCGACGGCAAGGGCGTGACCGTGGTCGGCGACGATGCGCAGGCCATCTATTCGTTCCGCGCGGCGGCGGTGGAGAACATTCTGGGCTTTGCCGATCGCTTTAGCCCGAAGGCCGACATGGTCGTGCTGTCGCAGAACTATCGCTCGACGCAGCTCATCCTGGACGCGGCGAATGCACTGATGGCGGACGGCGCGCGCCAGCATCGCAAGACCTTGCTCGGCACGCGCCAGTCGACCATGAAGCCGTTCTACGTGGCCATGGACGACGCGCAGGCCCAGGCCGAGTACATCGCCGGCAAGATCTTGCAGACCCGCGAAATCGGCGGTTCCTTGAGGCGCCACGCGATCTTGTTCCGCAGTGCGCATCACAGCGATGTGCTCGAAGTGGAGTTCGCCAGGCGCAACATTCCGTATGTGAAATACGGCGGCCTGAAGTTCCTGGAAGCCGCGCACGTCAAGGACATGATGTCGGTGCTGCGCTGGGCGGACAATCCGCGAAATTTTGTGGCGGCCTTCCGGGTGTTGAAGCTGCTGCCGGGCTTTGGTCCGGCGACCGCGAAGCAGGTGCTCGATCATTTCGAGGCGCAGAGCTTCAGCGTGAAGAGCCTGGCCGCCTTCGAGGCCCCGCAGCAGATCAAGATGGAGTGGAAGAGATTCTGCGCGCTGATCGAAAAACTCGCCGATCCCGCGACGCCCTGGGCCGGCCAGGTGGGGCAGGTGCGCGAGTGGTACAAGCCGCAGCTCGAGCGCATCTATGATTCCGCCTGGACGCGCATGGGGGACTTGGAGCAACTCGAGCAGCTCGGGGCCCAGCATGCAAGCCGCGAGCGGTTCTTGACCGAACTCACCCTCGATCCCCCCGTCGTGACCAGCGACCAATCCGGCGCCGCCTCGAAGGACGAGGATTATGTCATCTTGTCCACCATTCATTCGGCCAAGGGACAGGAATGGGACATCGTGTACGTGCTCAATGTCTCCGACGGGAATTTCCCGTCGGAATTTTCGACCGGCAGACCTGAGATGATCGAAGAGGAACGGCGCCTGTTATATGTGGCGATGACCCGGGCCCGCAATGAACTGCATCTGTGCGCGCCGCTCAAATATGCCGTCACCCAACAGGCCAAGGATGGCGATGCGCATGTCTACGGCGCCAAGAGCCGATTCATGACCGACAGGGTGCTGGACTGCTTCGAGCGGATATCGCTCCGCAACATGCGCGGTGTGGAAAGCTTGCGCGAAGCCGAGGCGGCGACCGTCGATGTGGTCGCGCAGCTCAAAGAAATGTGGTGAAGCGTGGGATCCGCCGCGGCGGATCGAATCGACTACCAGCGGCGTGGACCGCCGCCACCCCCGCCTCCGCCGCCACCACCCGATGGCTTGGACCGCGGTGCCCGTTCCTGGGCTTCATTCACCCGGAGCGGCCGGCCACCCATCTGGAATCCGTTCGTCTGCTGGATCGCGTTCTGTGCTTCGCCGGACGCCATGTCGACGAACGCGAATCCGCGGGGACGCCCGGTCTCGCGATCATTGATGAGCTTGACGCTTTCGACTTTGCCGTGGCGCTCGAACAGCGCGCGAACTTCGTCTTCGGTTGCGGTGAATGGCAGGTTGCCAACGTAGATCGTCGTCATTCAACTAATCTCACTAACAGTGTTTCGACATTCAGACACCGTCGCACTAGCCGTCGCACTGGCCGTCCGCCGAAGCCTGCACCCTGGGTCGTTTTACGGACGACCTTACGAGTCGATGCTACGCCAGGGGAATATTGTTGGCAAACGCAAGATAAGCGTGAGATTTGCCGTGTAAATCGGCGTTTACGCGACGCCTCGGTCCGCTGGGAACGCGCCCTTACTCGACCTCGAGGTAGGCGTAACCGTTCAATTCGTGCTCGTAAAAGCGCTTCACCGCCTGAGCCTCGCTCAAGGTCATCCGGCCCTCTTTGATGGCGCGTTCACAATCGCGGGCGATCGCCGGATACAACTCGTCGGTGTCGTACTCCATGTACTCGAGGACCTTGTTGGTGGTATCGCCTTTGACGATTTCCGCGATCCCCCAGCCGCCGCCGTCCTCCAGCCGGATGTGCACGACATGGGTGTCGCCGAACAGATTGTGCAGATCGCCCAAGGTCTCCTGGTACGCGCCGACCAGGAATGCGGCCAAATAATAAGGTTCCTGCGGATTCACTTCATGCACTTCGAGGGTCCGCTTGGTTGCCCGGGGGTGCACGAAGCGGTCGATCTTGCCGTCCGAATCGCAGGTGATGTCGGCGAGCACCGCCTTGCGGGTCGGCTTCTCCCCCAACCGCTGGATGGGCATGATGGGAAACAGCTGGCCGATCGCCCAGCTGTCGGGAAGTGATTGGAACACCGAAAAGTTGCAGAACAGGATGTCGCTCAGCATGTCTTCGAGATTTTCGAGCTCTTCCGGGACGCGGTCGAGTTTGCGGCAGTAGTCGCGGATCTTGGTGCAGGTGGCCCAGTAGAGCTTCTCGGCCAGTGCGCGAAACTCGAGGCTCAGATAACCCAGGTTGAACATCTGCAGCGCCTGCTCGCGTGCCTGCAGGGCGTCGTGATAGCACTCCACCAGGCGGCGTTCGTTCACCGACCGGTAGCTGTCGAACAAGTCGCGTACCGGTTGAGGCACGTCTTCCTTGCCGTGGTAATCCTCGTCGAGGCGCCCGGTCACCTTGAATTGATCGAGTTTGGAGGAACCCAGGGTGTCGAAAACCAGCAGGCTGTGGTGGGCGGCGATGGCGCGTCCGGACTCGCTCACGATCATGGGATGCGGCACGTCGCGCGCATCGCAGACGCTCTTGATGCGATACACCACGTCGCTCGCGTATTCGTTCAGCGTGTAGTTCATCGAGGATTCGTAGTTCGTGCCGCTGCCGTCGTAGTCGACCCCCAAACCACCGCCGATGTCGATGTATTGCAGCCCGGCGCCCATGATCTTGAGCTCCGCGTACACATGCGCGAGTTCGTTGATGGCGTCCTTCACGCGCCGGATGTCCTGCAGCTGGCTGCCCGGGTGGCAGTGCACGAGCTGCAGGCAATCGAGCATGTCGCGCTCCTTGAGCAGGGCATGCAGATCGAGGATTTCGCTGATGAACAGGCCGAATTTGGATTTCTCGCCGGCGGATTCGCGCCACCGGCCGGCGCCTTCGCTCGCGAGCTTGACGCGCACGCCGATCTTCGGCCGCACGCCGTAGAACTCCGCATGCTTCAGGATCAGATGGATCTCTTCGTAATTCTCGACCACCGGGATGATGGTGCGGCCGAGCTTGGTGGCGAGAATGACCGCCTCGATATAGGTATCGTCCTTGAAGCCGTTGCAGACGATGATGCGATCCGGTGCATCCTCGGTGATCGACATCACCGCCAGCAGTTCCGGCTTGGAGCCGACCTCGAGTCCGAAGCCGAACTCCTTGCCGTAGCGGTAGACCTCTTCGACCACGAGGCGCTGCTGATTGACCTTGATGGGAAACACCGCGGCATAGCGGTTCTTGTAGCCGTTCTCGGCGATGGCCGTGCCGAAGGCTTCGGCGAGATGGCGCAGGCGGTGCGCGAGAATGTCCGAGAAGCGGATGACCACGGGGGTGTGCAGGTCGCGGGCCTTCAATCCCTGCACGACGTCGCACAAGTCGATTTCGCGGGCCGGATCCATGCTCGGTCTCACCACCACATGGCCCGCCTCGTTGATCGAGAAGTAGCCTTTGCCCCACGCTTCCACCTGGTACAAATCCAGCGACTCGGCGATCTTCCAACCGTTCGTCGGCAGCATTTTGGCGAGAGTATTCATGTGGCCCGCACCTTAACAAATTGCGGTGGCATGTAAATGACGAAGGCGTCGCGGTTTGGCGGCGCGCCGGATGCCTCGGCACGGAGACGGTGAGACGTTCACGGCCTGTGGTGCAGCCTGCAGCCTGACGGCAACGGGGAGGCAGTTCCCGTCAGGCTGCAGGCTCCACCACACGCTGGTGGCGGTTCATAGTCTTCATGACGAGGGATCGGGCACGGAGCGCCGAGTTGTGAAGCGCCTCGTCGTTAAGCAACTCGTCGTGCAACGGCTATTCGCGAGCGACGGGGCGTGTGGGGTCGCGGATCCATTCGCTCCAGGAGCCGGCGTAGAGTTTGGCGCCGGGGAGGCCGGCGACTTCCAAGCTCAGCAAGTTGTGACAGGCGGTGACTCCGGAGCCGCACATGGCGATGACCTGCCGGGGGTCGCGGCCGGCGAGGCGCTCGAGCCAGCGTGCCTGCAGTTGGGTGGGCGGCAGAAATCGGCCGTCGGCATCGAGGTTGGCACTGAAGGGATGATTGACCGCGCCCGGGATGTGGCCGGCGACCGGGTCGATGGGTTCGACCTTGCCGGCGAAGCGCTCCGCGGCGCGCGCATCGACGAGCAGCGTGGCGGGATCGCGCAAGGCGGCGGCAACCTCCGCGGTGCTCACTACCGCCTTGGAATCGGGGCGCGAAGAGAAAAAGCGGGCGGGCGGCGAAGATTTGGCGCCCGGCGAGGACTGGGCGGTGGGGGGTGACGCCTCGCCGGCTTCGAGCGCGCCGCCCGCCGCGATCCATGCCTTGATACCGCCGTCGAGGACGGCGACCCGTGCGTGTCCCAGCCAGCGCAGCAGCCACCACAGGCGTGCAGCAAATGACCCGTTGGCCTCATCGTAGGCGACGACCTGGGTGTCGTTGTCGATGCCGAGTTCCTCCAGGCGCTTGGCGAAGAGTCCGGGGTTCGGCAAGGGATGGCGGCCACTGCTCTCGGTCAGGGGCCCCGACAGGTCGCGATTGAGGTCGGCGTAGCCTGCGCCCGGAATGTGCCCGGCGACGTACGCGCGGGCGCCGGCCTCAGGGTTAGCGAGATCGAAGCGGCAGTCGATGACGGCGAGGCCGGACGCGCCTTGCCGTTTGTGCAGCGAGTCGACGTCGATCAGGGTGTGAAATTCCACTGATCGAGCTTAGCGCGAAGCAGCCGGCACCGCATCCACGGCAAGGGCATCCGCTACAATCTGCGCCATGGCACTCACTTTGTATTGGGGCAGCGGCAGTCCGTTCTCCTGGCGGGTACTGCTCGCGCTCGAACACAAGGGATTGCCCTACGAGTCGCAGCTGCTGCACTTCGACAAGCAGGAGCAGCAGTCGCCGCACATGCTGAAGCTCAATCCGCGCGGCCGCGTGCCGGTGTTGAAGGACGGCGACTACGTCGTGTTCGAGTCGGTGGCGGTACTGTACTACCTCGACGTGAAGTATCCGCAGGCGCCGATATTCGGCGCGACTCCCGAAGAGGCCGGGGTCATCATGCGCGTCATCTGTGAGTTCCAGGCGTATGCCGAGCCCTCGCTATTGCGCATCACGAATGCGATCTTCGGCGGTGAAATTGCCGACAACATCGACGAGCTCACCGATGCCATGCACGTGGTCGCGCGCGAGGCGCGCACCATCGAGGGACGCTTGAGCAAGGAGCAGTGGATCGTCGGCGCGAACTACTCGGCCACCGACATGGTGATCTTTCCGTGGATACAGGTGCTGCGGCGCGCTCTCGACCGGCGCGAGGCCGCCGCGCTCGGCGCGCGCTTTCTGCCCATGGAGCGCAACTACCCGGCGCTCGCGCGCTGGATTCACCGCATCGAAGCCCTGCCGGGCTATCAACGCACGTATCCCCCGCACTGGTAGTGGTCTCGTCCAGCTCCAACCAGCGCGTGCCCAGCGAAAGTTGAGCATTTTGTGGGGCGCCAGGTAGGCTGGCAGCGTCCGCCCACAGGGCGTCAACTCAAACCATAGGCAAAATTAGCGAGGCAAACAAAATGGGAAGCAAATTATGAGCGAACATGAAGTGCATGTGAAATTCGCGGGCAAGATCGTATTTGTCGGGTTCGGCAGCATCGGACAAGGTGTCTTGCCACTGATCTTGCGTCACATTGGCACTTCATCCGAGCGCATCACCATCGTCACGGCCGAGAACAGCGGGCGGACCGAAGCCGAGCATTTCGGGGTGAAATTCGTCAAGACTGCATTGACGCGGGAGAACTACCGGCAGGTGCTCGAACCGTTGCTGGGCGCCGGCGACTTCCTGTTGAACCTGTCCGTCGATGTGTCGAGCGTTGCGCTCATTCAATTGGCGCGCGAACGCGGCGCGCTGTATCTCGACACCTGCATCGAACCCTGGGCCGGGGGCTATGTGGACCCGAAGGCGAGCGTCGACTCGCGCAGCAACTACACCATGCGTCTGCAGGCGTTGGCCCTGCGCGGCACAGACAAAAAGGCGCCGACCGCGGTCCTCACGCACGGCGCCAATCCGGGCTTGGTCTCGCACCTGGTCAAGCAGGCGCTGCTCAACATTGCCGCGGATACCGGCGTCGCTACAGCGACCCCGACCAGCCGCGAGGGCTGGGCCAAGCTCGCGCAGACGCTCGGCATCAAGGTGATCCATATTGCCGAGCGCGATTCGCAGGTCGCCAATGTGCCGAAGGAGCCGAACGAATTCGTCAATACCTGGTCGGTGGATGGGTTCGTCAGCGAAGGGGCGCAGCCCGCCGAACTCGGTTGGGGCACACATGAGAAGCACTTTCCGGCCGACGGCGGCCGGCACACGGTCGGCTCGCGCTGCGCCATTTACTTGAATCGTCCGGGCGCGAGTACCCGGGTGCGCACCTGGACGCCTAAGGCGGGTCATTTCCATGGCTTTCTGATCACGCACTCGGAAGCCATTTCGCTGGCGGATTACTACACGGTGATGGACGGTGACCGGGTTGCGTACCGGCCGACCAGTCACTATGCCTATCATCCGAGCGACGCCGCGGTGCTGTCGGTACATGAGTTTGCGGGCAATAATTGGCATCTGCAGGACCGCAAACGCATCATGTTGAACGAGATCACCAAAGGCATCGATGAACTCGGGGTGCTGCTCGCCGGCCACAAGAAAAATGCCTACTGGTACGGCTCGCAACTTTCCATCGCGGAGGCGCGGGCACTCGCACCGTACAACAGCGCCACCAGCCTGCAAGTCACGACCGCGGCGCTGTCCGGGATGATCTGGGCGATGGAGAACCCGGATCGCGGCATCGTCGAACCGGACGACATGGACTTCAAGAGACCGCTCGACATCTGCATGCCCTACCTGGGCCGCGTGGTCGGTGAATACACCGACTGGACCCCGCTGTATCAGCGCGGCGAGCTGTTCGCCGAGGATCTCGATACGGCGGACCCCTGGCAGTTCAAGAACGTGCGGGTGGTGTGAGCTCGTAGCTGATCGCGACGATGTGAAACACCGTGTCCCCGGCCGGCAGGGACACGGTGACCTCGTCATCGAGGCGTTTGCCTATCAAACCGCGGCCCAAGGGAGAATCCATGCTGATGTAGTCCTCGGCCATGTCGAACTCGTCGGGTCCGACCACCCGGTACCAACGCGCCACCGAATCGCCGCCGGCGTCGCTTTCGATCTGCACCCAGGCGCCGAAGTAGACCCGCGTGGGATCGCGCCGGGCGGGTTCGGCTCGGATATCGACAATCGTCATGCCTTCCAGGCGCTTGCGCAGGAAACGGACTCGTCGATCGATCTCGTGGAGGCGTTTCTTGCCGTAGGTGTACTCCGCGTTCTCGGAGCGATCGCCCTGGGCCGCGGCCTCGGACACGGCGACCGTCACGCGCGGGCGCTCCTCATGCCAGAGGCGATCGAGTTCCTCGCGCAGCCGCCTGGCTCCCTCGGGGGTGATGTACTTCGAGCCGGGTTGGGCGGGCGGGCGGTAGCGTGACACAGTGCAACAGACCAGGCGTCCTGTGAAGGACGTGAACCAAGTACGCGAGTGAGTGCAGTCGTTTGAGCGGTCGTTCACAGATTGCCGGCGCGACGAATCTTAAGCTCTGTACCCATGAGCCTCAAGTACTACACCCACTTCATTGCGCAATCGGAAGGCGCGATCGAGTACAGCGAGTATCGGGGCGTCGTGGAGTTGCTCGGTCAGTCGAACGTGCAAGGCGACCGCGAAATCGCGCGGATGCTGGCACGCAGCTTCGATCTCGATGAGACCGATATTCAGGTTTTGCAATGGGACCATCTGCACTGAAACATTGACGCCACTCAAGATCCCCTAGCGGGCTTTACTTCCCTTCATTGAAGTCCGCATCTCCGCCCCGAGCTCATCACTCGGGGCTTTTTTTTGCGATGCCCCTAAGTCAGACGGGCTGCTAGACTCGCCTTCCAAGCCCCCGGTTCCTTCGAGGGGCAGGAGGGATTCAATGCGTAAATTGGCTTTTGGCCTGGCCGCGCTGGCCGGAATGCTGCTGTCGGGTTGCGGCTACAACGCGATTCAGACACAGGATGAGCAGATCAAGTCCGCCTGGTCCGAGGTGCTGAACCAATATCAGCGCCGGGCTGACCTCATCCCGAATTTGGTCAACACGGTCAAGGGCTATGCCGCCCAGGAGAGCTCCGTATTGTTGGGCGTGACCGAGGCGCGGGCCAAGGTCGGCTCCATTCAGGCGACACCCGAACTCGTCAACGACCCGGCGGCGTTTGCCAAATTCCAGGCGGCTCAGGGCGAACTCACCAGCGCGCTGTCGCGCCTCTTGGTGGTTACCGAAAATTATCCGCAATTGAAATCGGACCAGAACTTCCGCGACCTGCAGGCGCAGCTCGAGGGTACGGAGAACCGTATTACCGTCGCCCGCAACCGCTATATCCAGGCGGTGCAGGACTACAATGTGACGGTGCGATCATTCCCCGGAAACTTGACGGCCATGATGTTCGGCTACAAGCCGAAGCCGAATTTCACCGTCGAGAATGAAGCGGCGATTTCCAAACCGCCGAGCGTGGATTTCGGGACGCCGGCGGCGCCGAATACCGCGGCACCGGCTGCGCCCGCACCGGCACCTGCAGCGACGCATTAGTGTAGTAGCTTGTCTGACGAATGATGAGCCTGCTCGGTTGAACTCGTGACGGCGCGCATTGGTCAAGCAGGCTCCTGGTCCGCGCCGGCGACCCTCGCGTGACTTACCTTTACCGTTTGGGTGGGTTCGCTGCCGTGATGCGGGCCGCGGCGGGCGTGGCCCTCTTGCTGGCCGCGCTCAGCGTGTGCGCGGAGGTTGCCGTGCCGCCGCTCACCGGCCGCGTCACCGACCTCACGGGTACCTTGTCGGGCGGGGCGGTGGCGCGCATTGAGACCAAGCTCGCGGATTTCGAGGCCAAGAAGGGCAGCCAGATCGCTGTGCTCATCGTGCCGAGCACCGCTCCGGAGGATATCGAGCAGTACGGCATCAAGGTCGAGGATGCGTGGAAGCTCGGCCGCAAGGGTGTGGATGACGGCGCCTATCTGATCGTGGCCAAGAACGATCGGCGGGTGCGCATCGAGGTGGGCTACGGCCTGGAGGGCGTACTCTCGGATGCCGTTTCGAATCGCATCATCGACGAGACCATCACCCCGCATTTCAAAACGGGCGACTTCGACGGCGGCGTCGAAGCCGGCGTCGATCAGATGATATCCGTGGTCAACGGTGAACCGTTGCCCCCGCCGGACCGGAAGTGGGAACACCGTGGCGGCCTCGGGAATTGGCTGCCCATTCTGCTCGTGGTGGTATTCGTCGCCGGCAGCGTGCTGCGCGCCATTTTCGGCCGCCTCCTCGGGTCGGTGGCCACGGGCGGATTGGTGGGGGGCATCGCCTGGCTGCTGAGCCACTTGCTGCCCATCGGACTCGGCGCCGGCATCGTCGCCTTCCTGTTTGCCTTGCTCGCAGGTTCGAGTTCCGGCGGCTGGTCGGCCGGCCGCGGCTGGGGGGGCGGGTTCGGCGGAGGTTTTGGGGGCGGCGGATTTGGCGGAGGCGGGGGAGGAGGCGGCGGGTTTAGCGGCGGGGGCGGCGGCGGTGGGGGCGGCGGCGCCTCGGGGAGCTGGTGATGCTGGTCGGACGCCTCCTCCGGCACGCAGCGGCGACGCATTGGCGCACACGCATGCTGTTCCCAAAGTCCACGTTGGATGCCATCGAGCAGGCCGTCGCCCGGGCTGAGCGCGCGCACTGCGGCGAGATCCGGTTCGCGATCGAAACTGCGCTCGCGCCTATGCACATCTTGAACGGCCTTAAGCCGCGTGCCCGCGCGCTCGAAGTGTTTGCGCATTTGCGCGTGTGGGACACCGAGCACAACAACGGCGTACTGATTTACGTGCAAATTGCGGACCGACATGTCGAAATCGTCGCCGACCGTGGCTTCCAGGGCCGCGTCACCGACGCCGAATGGGGCGCCGTGTGCCGCCTCATGGAGGAGCATTACCGGGCGCGACGCTTCGAGACGGGCTCCGTGGCCGGCGTCGATGCGGTCGGCAGCCTGCTCACCCGCCACTTTCCGCCCAATCCGGTCCACTCCGCACATTCGCACAACGAATTGCCTGATCGGCCGACTTTGCTGTAGATAGAGTGTAATGAAGCGCGTAAGGCTAGCCGTTTGCATCGGCGTTTTGGCGGTGGGCGGGTGCTCGCTGTTTCGTCCGAAGCCCGTGGAGCCGCCGCCGGTGGTCCCGGCTGCGCCGCCGCCCGCGCCCGAACTGCCCAAGCCGACCGCCACGCACCGCTTCGAAGTGGAACCGGGCGGCGAGATCGTCGGCTACGTGCAAAAGACCATCATCGGGAAGGAGGACACGCTGCCCGACATTGCGCGGCGCTTCGATGTGGGCTACGAGGAGATGCTGACGGCGAATCCGGGCGTCGATCCGTGGCTGCCCGGGGTCGGGCGCGAGGTGGTCGTACCCTCGGAGTTCATTCTTCCGGCGGCGCCGCACGAGGGCGTGGTGGTGAACGTCGCGGCGATGCGCATCTTCTACTATCCGCCCCACAAGAAGGGCGAGCCGCAGATCGTGTACACCCACCCGATCGGCATCGGCAAGGTGGGCTGGAAGACGCCCGAAGGCACCACGAAGATCGTGAGCCGGCAAAAGGACCCGGTGTGGGTGGTGCCGAAATCGGTGCGCGACGAGCACGCCGAAGACGGCGAGAAGCTGCCCGCGCAAGTGCCCGCCGGCCCGGATAATCCGCTCGGCCAATACATGTTCCGGCTGGGGTGGCCGAGTTACCTGATTCACGGCACCAACAAGCCGTACGGCGTGGGCATGCGCTCGAGCCACGGCTGCATGCGCCTGTATCCGGAGGACATCGCCGTGTTCTTCGATTTGATTCCGATCGGCACGAAGGTCACCGTGGTCAATCAGCCGTATTTGTTCGGCTGGCGCGACGGCACCTTGTATCTGCAGGCCTATTCGGTGATGGAAGATGATTCGCGCGACTGGAGCAAGAATCGCCAGCGCCTGCTCGCGAATCTGCTGCAACCAAAACTGCGCCAGAAAATCGCGGCGCACGAGGGTGAGATCGACTGGCAGCGGGTCGGCGATCTGGCGCACGCGCCGCGCGCCGTGCCCGTGCCGGTCACGGGCGGCCAGGATGGCATCGACGCGGTGGTCGCGAAATCGTTGCTCGTGGAGAACACCCTGCCGGAGGGTTCCAATTGGGACGGGAAGACAGGGTTGCTGGTGGATGAAAAGACCTTCAAGGAATTGCTCGGCGGCCGAACCGAAGCCGCTCCCGCGTCACAGCCCCAAGTCTCCTTGCAATAAGGTCGACCATGGCCACGAAGCATCGCTGTCTCGCGGGCCTGCTGCTCACCTGCGGCGCGCTGCGCGCGCACGGCGCCGATCCCGCACCGATCGAACCGGGCTTCGACTACCACTCCTTTGCCAACGTCGATCAATTTCACGTGACCCATCTGGAATTGGATTTGCGGGTCGACCTCGAAGCGAAGACGATCACCGGCATCTCCGCGCTCGAGTTAAAGCGTCTCGATCCGCGCGCCACCCAGCTGGTGCTCGACACCAAGGGCTTGATGGTCAATGACGTGAGCCAGAAGGCCACCGATGTGCTGGGCGCGACCTCCAAGAATCAGACCATCTGGGTCAGCCGTCCGTTTCACATGGAGAAGCCCGATCCCATTCTCGGCAGCGCGCTCGTCATCGAACTGCCGCCCTCGCGCAAGACCGTGGAATCGATCCGAATCGATTACGAGACTCTGCCCACGTCCACCGCGCTTCAGTGGCTGACGCCCAAACAGACCGCCCGCCGGCACAAGGGGTTCCTTTATACCCAGCCGCAACTGAGCGGCGCGCGCACCTGGATTCCCTTGCAGGACACGCCGGAGGTGCGGATGACCTACAAGGCGAAGGTGCATACGGCCGACGGCGTGGTGGCGTTGATGAGCGCGGAGAACGATCCCACCGTCAAGCACAAGGGCGAGTATTCATTCATCATGCCGCAGGCGGTACCGTCGAATTTGATTGCGCTCGCCGTCGGGGATCTCGAATACATGGAGACCGGTCCGCGCAGCGGTGTGTACGCGGAGAAGCCGATCCTCAAGGCGGCGGCCAAGCAGTTCGCCGACACCGAGTCGACGCTGCAAACCGCCGAGAAGCTGTTTGGTCCCTACCGCTTCACCCGCTATGACATCCTGGTGATGCCGCCGAGTTTCCCGATCGAGCAGATCGATAATCCTCGCCTGTCATTCATTTCGCCGACGGCGATCACGGGCGATGCGAGTCCGGCGCCGGTCATGCTCCACGCATTGGCGCGAGCATGGTCGGGCGATCTGGTCAGCAATGCGACCTGGCGCGATCGGTGGCTCAACGAAGCCTTCACGGCGTACCTGGAGACCCGACTCATGACCGCGGTATACGGCCAAGAGCGTGCCTCGATGGAGGCCGTGCTCGGCCTCAACGCCCTGCGCGACGCTCTCAAGACGCGCAAACCGCAGGATCAGGTGCTGGCGATCGATTTGCGGGATCGCGACCCCGAACTCGCGTTCAGCGACGTTCCGTATCAGAAGGGCCGACTGTTCCTGAACTATCTCGACGCCAAGTTCGGGCGGGAGAAATTCGATCTGTTCCTGCGCGGCTACTTCGATCATTTTGCATTCAAGAGCATCACCACGGAGGCGTTCCTCGGCTACTTGAACGAGAATCTGCTCGACCGATTTCCGGGCATCGTCACCCGCGAGGCGGTCGACGCGTGGGTCCATGGCCCGGGAATTCCCGCCGACGCTGTGCTGCCGGTGTCGGGTGCCTTTCAATCGGTGGATGAGGCGAGGGCGGCGTGGCTCGCGGGCGGGCTCGCGGCGAAGAAACTCGGGCTCGACTGGGTGCCGGAGCAGTGGCTGTATTTCTTCGACAAGATGCCGGCGACGCTGCGCCCGCAACAGCTCGCCGAACTCGACAAAGCGTTTGGACTCACGCACACGCAGAACGCCGAGATCGCGCACAGCTGGTTTCTGCTGGTGGTCGCGAACAATTATCAGCCGGGCTTCGCGGGTCTCGAGGAGTACTTGAAGAGCATCGGCCGGCGCAAGCTGATCGAGCCGCTGTATACGGAGCTCATGAAATCGCCGGCGGGTACCACGTTCGCGAAGCGCGTGTACGCCAAAGCGCGGCCCGGATATCACCCGGACACCGTGAAGGCGTTGGATGCCATCGTCAATCCCGGCGCCGCCCGCGAAGGGTCCGCCGAAGAATCCGCCACCGAAGGATCATGATGATCAGCGAGTGGATGAAAGTGATGCTCGAAGAAATCTCCCGCAAGAAAGCCGAAGCGGAGCAGGCGCGAATCGAAGCAGAGCGGCGCAACGGCGAACAACTGCGCCCCGACGAACAACTGCGCAGCGATGAGCAATCTGCGCCGGCCAAGTCGGGCGCGAGGCGCCGGGCACGGTGACATATTGCTTTTGAAGCTGTGAAATACGCCGCAATCGAGCGGCGCGGCACGGGCAGAATGTCGGCGGATTGCCGACCGCGTCGCGTCTCTCGCGCCGACGCGCAAGCGGTGCCGTAGAAACTTTTGGTTGTGATATCGTGTCCACAACTACGAGTGCGCGAGAGAGAGAATTTGGTGATGGCGAGCAGTCTCGGATTCCAGGCCGAGCAAGAACGGGGACCTGATCAGACAATCTCCCGCTTGGCCACTGCGCGCGCGGCGTTCGTCGGCCGCACGCTGCGCGGGCCGATCAATCAGCCGATTTTCATCGCAAGTTTTTCGGAATTCCAGCGCGCTTTCGGCGGCCTTTGGCAGCCGAGTCCGTTGGGGTATGCCGTCGAACAGTTCTTCGATAACGGCGGGCGCGAGGCGTTCGTCGTGCGCGTGGCCAACGGCGCGCGCTCCGCGACACTGACGCTGAAGGCCGGTGCGTCGGCACTGTACTTGCGGGCGGTGCGCCCCGGAACGCGGGAATTTCTGCGCGCCTGCGTCGATTACGACAATGTCGCCGCAGACGATCGCACGTCGTTCAATCTGACCGTGCAGCGCGTGCGCGCTCACGGCACCGCGCAGGTGGAAGATCAGGAAATCTTTCACCGGCTGTCGCTGTTGCCGGAGTCCGACGGATACGTGGTCAAAGCGCTGGCGCGATCGGAGTTGATTCAACTGGCGGGTGCGCCGCCGGCCGAGCGCCCCGATCTCACCTTGGACCCGACGAGCGGTCTTGCCACCCGTTACGTGGCCTCCAACTCGGACGGCGATGACGGCGCGCCCCTCACCGACTACGATTTGATCGGCAGGGCAACCGACCGAACCGGCATCTTTGCGTTGGGCAACGTCGACTATTTCAATTTTCTGTGCCTGCCGCCGCTGTCCCGCGATCAGGACGTGGGACCGAGCGCGCTCCTGGTGGGCGCGCGCTATTGCAAGGAGCGCCGTGCCCTCCTGATCGTCGATCCCCCGTCACGCTGGCAGACGGCGGATGATGCCTTGCTGGGCATGCGCGAGTGGGAGTTTTTCAACGAGAACGCACTGATGTATTTTCCGCGCGTTCTGGCGCACGACAAATTACGGGGTCACTTCGAGTCGTTCGCGCCCTGCGGGGCCGTCGCCGGCATGCTGGCGCGTGCCGATGAGAATTTTCCGGTATGGGCGCCGCCGAGAAACGAAGAGTCGCTGTTGCGGCCGGGGTATCGGCCTGCCTGCCTGGTGTCCGATGACCGTCGCGCAAAACTGGCGGACCTCGGCGTCAACACGCTGCAAGCCGTGCGATCCGCCGCCCGCATAGGACTCAAGGCCCGGACCTTGGCGGCCGGCACCGCCGCGACCGCGGACTGGCGCTATCTGTCGGCGCGCCGGCTCGCGCTCTTCATCGTCAACAGCATCGAGCGCGGGACTCGCTGGGTGGTGTTCGCGCGGGCGCATATCGAGGTCACCGAGTTGGTGGCGTCGCGGGTGCGCGCCTTCTTCGAACACCTGCACGATGCGGGCGCCTTCGGCACACGGCGCATGGAGGAGTCCTTTTACGTCATTTGCGACCAGCGCGTGAACTCGCCGAGCGGGGCGGCACCCGGCGAGTTCCAACTCGTGATCGGCTTTGCCGCGAGCCGCAAATCGGAATTCCACAGCTTCAGAATTTCGCATTCGGCGGCGCGCAGTCAGGTAAGGCGCATCAGCTTCAACCGATGGAACGTCGCGGGATTCAGTCCGGCGGAACTCGAATGGGTCGATCAGCTCGCCGACCAGCTGCAGCCCTAGGACCCCGAGCGGGGGGCGCCAGCATGAGCAGATCGTTCGCCGCGGTGGTGTTTGCCCACGGCAAGGAAAGCGGTCCCTGGGGCGCCAAGATCACCGCCATGGCCGAGGCGGTGCGCGCGCTCGATCTTGCCGTGGAGTCGGTGGACTATCGCGGTATGGACGATCCTGCGGACCGGGTGCGCAAGCTGATCGGCGTATGCGCCGGCTTCGAGGATCCGGTGGTTCTGGTGGGGTCCAGCATGGGCGGACATGTGTCGGCCGCGGCGGCGGCCCACGTGCGTCCGCGCGGACTGTTCCTGTTGGCACCCGCGTTTTACATGCCCGGCTACGAGCAATACACGCCTCAGGACGTCGCGTGCCCGACCGCCATCGTGCACGGCTGGCACGATGACATCGTGCCGGTCGACAACAGCATTCGATGGGCGCGCGAGCATCGGGCGGCGTTACATGTGCTCGACTCGGATCATCGGCTCGAGGATCAGATTGAGGCGATTTGCGGGCTGCTGCGGGCGTTTCTGAACGGGTTGGCGTAGCGGGATCATCCAACCCGGAGCCGGCAATTTGGGCCGAGTCGCAGGGCCAGCGGGGGCAGGCACAGCCTGAAGGGAACGTAAGAGCAGTTCCCTTCAGGCTGTGTCTGCCCCCTCTGGCGTGGGGCTTGGACCGATTGACGGGGCGGGTGCGCGGACTACCGGCTACACGGGCCGGTCAGATTTGATGTGCGGAAGAAGTGGGGAAGCGGGGCGCGAGAGGGTGCGCTATTTGGAGGGGTCGGCGGGGGTCGCGGGGTCGGGGGGGTTGGCGGGGCTCGGGGCGGCGATCAGGGGTGGGGGATTCAACGTTACCGCGGATTGCTGGGCTTGGGCGAGTTCGCGCAGGCTCTCGCCGAGCTGTTCGCCGCAGCGCTTGCCCATGGCGTCGAAGCCGGCACCCATCGAGGCGATGTAGGCGGACACGTAGCGCTTGCCGGCCGGGGATTGCAGGAATGCCAGCAGGTGCTTGAGATCGGAGTCGCTCATGTCGCGATAGCCGTAGGCAAGATATCGGCGCAGCGGTTCGCGCATGTTCTGTTCCAAGCCCGCGCGGCTGGCGTCACCGGATTTGCGGGCGTCCTCTTCGACCGCCGCGGGGTCACGGCCGGCGCCCACCGCGGTTCCGATCGCCACGGCTTTGCCCATGCTCAAGAAAATCTGCACGGTGGATTCGGTCGAGCGCGTCGCACGTTCGAGCTTGTCGAACAATAGGTCGCGCTGCGGCGTCGACGGGGCGGTGATCTCGCCATTCATGATCTTGTCGATCTTGGCTTCCTCGAGCGTGGCCGTCGCCACGTCCGCGGCGACCATGCGGCGGCCGAGGTCGGTCGCGAGGAAAGCTTCGGTTTTCTTCACCGTCACAGGATCGAGATTCGCGGCGAGCGCGCTCAAGGCGGGCGCCTCGAACACGTCGATGCGAAATCCGCGTTCGGCCGCGGCGGTCACGAGTGCGAGCTGCTGCTCGGACAGATGCGCCCGCGCGTCCGCCGAGAACAGCTGCCGTATGTGCTCGGGCATGGAGCCGAGCGAGGCGCGCACCTGTTCGCGAACGGCCGCATCCTGATAGACCTTCGCCGCGGTCTCGATATCGACGCTGGACTCCGCCGCGTACAGGTGGGCGGACGCCAGGAGCAGTGCGGACACGAACGCATGGCGAAGGGTGAACGCATGGCGAAGGTTGAACGCATGGCGATGGGTGAATGCATAACGAAACATGCGCGAACTCCGGATGACGCTAAGTCCCCGACGATTGTACACTCCGGGCCTCGAGTAACTGGCAGATCCGGGGTGCAGCATGAGTAAGGTCACTTTCAGCATGAGTTGCTCGTCCGGACCGCCTACGGGGCCGCCGCCCCCGCCTAAGACCGCATTCGATCCCCTGACGGGCACCCTCGATCAAGAGCGCGGCGATACGCCTCCCTAGCTTCGCCGGCGGCCTCATTCAGGCCTGGCGTTGGAGCGTCCGCAAAATCTTGAGTCTATGGGTGCGGGCCCTGCTCAAGCCCGATGATGCGCCCGCGGCGATCGCGGCGTTGCCGCGGCCGGTGTGCTACGTGCTGGAGCGCGAGAGCGAAACCGATCTCGCCGTGCTCAGCAATATTTGCGCCGAACGCAATCTGCCGCGCCCCGAACGGCGCTTGGGCTTGGGCAAACGGCGCGCCGTGAAAGCCTACTTCGAATTGCTGCGGCCTGCGGGACTGTTCGGGAGGCGCCGCGCGGTGCGCGCGCCGCGCAGCCTCGTTCAGCTCATCGCCGCCGCGGCCGCGGACCCGCAATTCGACGTCGATCTCGTGCCGGTCGCGATCTTCTGGGGCCGCGCGCCGCAGCGCGAAGCCAGTCTCTGGCGGCTGCTGTTCGCGGAGGACTGGCTGCTGGTGGGACGGTTCCGCAAGCTGCTCAGCGTGCTGGTCAACGGCCGCAACATCCTGGTGCACTTCGGCGAGCCGGTGCGCCTGCGCGAGGCCATCGAGGAGGGCATGAACGAGCAGCGCAGCGTGCGCTTCGTCTTGCGCAGTCTGCGCCAGGTGCTGCGCGCCCAGCGCGCCTCGACCATCGGACCCGACCTTTCGCATCGACGCACCCTCGTTACGCAGCTCTTGAAGACAGAGGACGTGCGCCGCGCCGTGCGCCACGAGATGCGGGCGCGCGGGCTCACGCGCCGCGCCGCGATGATCGAGGCGCGAAAATACGCCGTGGAAATTGCGGCCAATTATTCGCAGTCCTTCGTGAGGTTCATGTCGGTGGTGCTGGGCTGGCTGTGGAATCGCGTCTACGACGGCGTGGAATTCGAGCACGTCGAGAATTTGAACGACGTGGCCGACGGAGCGGAGATCATCTACGTGCCGTGTCATCGCAGCCATATGGATTACCTGCTGCTGTCGTACGTGATCTACCGCAAAGGGTTCGTGGTTCCGCATGTGGCGGCCGGCATCAACTTGAATCTGCCGTTGATCGGCCGTTACCTGCGCAAAGGGGGTGCGTTCTTCCTGCGGCGCACCCTGAAGGGCAATGCTCTGTACGCCACCGTGTTCGCGAGGTATCTCGGCATCATGATGATGCGCGGCCATTCGCTGGAATATTTCATCGAGGGCGGGCGCAGCCGGACCGGGAGGCTCTTGTCCCCGCGAACCGGCATGTTGTCCATGACGGTGCGGGCCTTTCTGCGCGCGCCGAATCGGCCGGTGGTTTTCATGCCGGTGTATTTCGGCTATGAGCGGATCGTCGAAGGGCGCACGTACATCGGCGAGTTGTCCGGCGTTCCCAAGGAAAAGGAGAGCATTCCCGGCCTCATCAAGTCGACCCTCTCCGTGCTGCGCAGCGAACTCGGCACGGTCCACGTGAATCTGGGGCGGCCGGTGGCGCTCGATGCGCTCCTATCCCGGCACCACCCGCAGTGGCGCGAGATGCCGCCGCCGGACGCCGAGTCGCGCGAGGGGTGGATCGGCGAGGCGATCGCCGATCTTGCCGTTTGCATCAACAAGGAGATCAATGCCGCCGCCGCCGTGACCCCGATCAATCTGGTGGCCATGGCGATCCTGGCCACTCCCCGGCAGGCGATGCCGGAAATCGATCTCGCGCGCCAGCTCGAGCTCTATCAGGCGCTGCTGCGGGAGGCGCCCTATGGGCCACTGGTGACCGTCACCGCGGACTCCGGTCCTGAAATGATCCGCTACGCGGAAGCGATGGGGATCCTGCAGCGCCAACCCCACGCCTTGGGCGACATCATGCGCATGGACGCCGAGAACGCGGTGCTCGCGACCTATTACCGAAACAACATTTTGCATCTGTTCGCCATGCCCTCGCTGCTGGCCTGCTGCTTCGTCGGCAACGCGACCATGCGCACGGCCGACATCCAGCGGCTGGTCTGGCGGGTGTATCCCTACATCTCGAGCGAGCTGTACCTGCGCTGGGACGATGCGGAGGCGGGCGCCGTCGCAGACTCGCTGCTCGACACGTTCGCGCGCCTGAATCTGTTGCAAGCCAACGCCGACCGCAGCGAGTGGCAGCGCCCGGCGTGGACGTCGCCCGAAGCCATGCGGTTGTCGGTTCTCGCGCAGGCGACCATTCAAACCATCGAGCGGTACTATCTGGCCATTGCGCTGCTGCTGCACTCCGGCAGCGGCACGATCGCGCAGGAGGCGCTCGAGGAGCGCTGTCACTTGATGGCGCAGCGCATGTCGGTGCTGTACGGCCTCAACTCGCCCGAGTTTTTCGACAAGAGCCTGTTTCGCGAGTTCATCGACCTGCTGCGCCGGCGCAACGTGATCCAGACCGCCGCCGACGGCACGCTCACCTTCGGCGAACCGCTGCTCGGCGTGGCCGCGGACGCGCAGCTGGTGCTGTCGGGGGAAATCCGGCACAGCATTCTGCAGGTCACTCTCGGTCAGTGACGCGGTCCAGGTTTCACCCCTGGCGTGATACCGGGCCAACCACAGATCCCGAGCATCAATTCCTAATCCCAGCGCGCGGTACCGCGCCCCTGTTTGGTGGCGCCGCGCCGCTTCTTTGAATCGATGCGGCGTTCCTTCGACGCTTTGGTGGGCCGGGTTTTCTTGCGGATCTTGGGCTCCACCATGGCGGCGCGAATCAGCGCCTCGAGGCGCTCGAGCGCCGCCCGGCGATTCTGGTCCTGGCTGCGTTCCGTCATGGCCTTGATCAGGATGCTGCCGTCGTCGATGAGCTTCTGGCCGGCGAGCCGGCGCAGCCGGTTTCTGACCGACACCGGCAGGGTCACGTTGCGTGCCAGCAGGAAGCGCAGCTGCACGGCGCTCGCCACCTTGTTGACATTCTGGCCGCCGGGCCCTGAGGAGCGGATGAATTTCCATTCCAGCTCCTCGTCGGGGATGACGATGTCCGGCGCGAGGTTCACGTGACGATCACGGCATCAATCGAGGTCGGGCGGCGCGCGGTGCACGTGAATTTCGCGCTGCGCAATCGGCATGGTGATGTCGTGCTCCTTGAACAGGCGCCAAATGGCGCGGTTGACGTCCGAGCGCACATTGTTCACGCCTTCCTGCGGGTCGGAAATCCAGAAGCGCAGCTCGAGCTCGATGCCGCTGTCGCTGAAATGCATGAGGCGCGACACGGGCGCGGGATCGCGCAGCACCCGCAGCTGGTCATCGCAGGCGGCGACCAGAAGCTGCATGGCGAGTTCGGGGTCGTCGTGGTAGCTCACGCGAATCGGCAATTTCAGCCGGATGCGTGGGTCCGTGTAGCTCCAGTTGATCACGGCATTGGAGATCAGCTGCTGGTTCGGCACCAGCATTTCGACGCCGTCCCGGTCGCGCACCACGACATAGCGGCCGCGCAGCTCCTGCACCCAGCCGAAGTTTTCGGTGCTCGTGCCGCTTTGTCCCGAGAGGCTGATCACATCGCCGGGCTTGATCGAGCGATCCATGAGCAGCACGAAGCCGCTGACGAAATTCGCCGCGATCGACTGCAGGCCGAAACCCAGCCCCAGGCCGATGGCGCCGGTGAGCACGGTGAGCGCGGTCAGGTCGACGCCCGCCGCATTCAGTCCCATGAGAATGGACAGGCCGATCAGGAACGCGTTGGCGAACTTTGCAATGCCGATACGCGTCGAGGGCGCGAGGTTGCCGAGCTTTTTCAGACGGCGCTCGACCCAGCGGCTGATCCACGCCGCCACCAGGACGAACGCGGTGAGCGTGAACAGGAGTTTCAACACCGACCAGAGAGTGATGCGGCTCTTGCCCGCGGCCATCCCGACGCTGTCCAGGAAGCTGATGATGGGATCGAGCCAGCCCAAGTACTCGGCGGCGAACGCCAGCCAGATGAACAAGGTGGCGCGGTTCTCCCAGTGCTGCATCCAGGACTTGTTGCCGAGGCTCGCGGCGAACAGCAGGACGACGATGCGCACGACGATATAGGCGCCGATCAGGCGCGCCGCGGCGTCGAGTACCGTGACATCGTAGGATGCCGCCTGCAGTACGCTGCGCGCCAGGACGACGAGACCCAAGGCCATGACGACCGGCATCACGACGACGCTGCCCTGGGATGCAAAATAAGTCCAGGTGAGCGCGGCCGGCGCCTTGATCCGGCGCCGTTCGTAGCGAATGCGCAGCGCCGTGCCGACGAACCAGCCGGCCAGCAGGCACAAGGACACCGCGCCGATCTCGATCAGCACGTTGCGCGTCGACAGAATCTCGAAGAACGCTTCGAGCCGCAGCCAGAGCTCGCTCACGGGCGGAGGGCCCTCACGCGCGGCGCTCACGCATTGAGGTCAGGGATCAACTGGCTCTCCAGCCGCGCGATTTGATCTTTGAGCAGGAGCTTGCGCCGCTTCAGTCGCTTCATCTGCAGCTCGTCGACTTTGAAATCCATGCTGAGGCGCGAAATGATGTCGTCGAGATCGCGATGCTCGATGCGCAGCTGGCGCAGGCGCTCGATGTTCTTGAACAGGTCGGTATTGACGTTGTTGTCTTCGTCGCTCACGGCGTCACTTATTTTAAGTAGTTGCGCCACACCGGGGTTACGCAGTCCGGTAGCTTAAGGGAGCGGCCGAGGGGATTCCAAGGTTGCTGCGGGGTGTGAAAATCCGAACCCACCGACCCTGTAAAGCCGTGCTTCAGCGCCAGCACCGCGATGGCGTCGGCATCGTGCACGCCATTGGCGCCTGTCACCACTTCGAGCGCGGCGCCGCCCGCGGCGGCGAAATCGGCGAGCAGCCGCCGGCGTGCGCCGGCCGACAATTTATAGCGCACCGGATGGGCGAGTGCCGCGATGCCGCCGGCGCCGCGGATCCAGCCGACCACGACGTCGAGGGCCGGCCACTCGGCCGCGATATTGGCGGCCCTGCCTTTGCCCAAATAGCGGCGAAAGGCCGCCTCGGTGCCGGCGACGTGTCCGGCGGCGACCATGGCGTTTGCCAGGTGCGCGCGGGTCGGCACCCCGGGATTCGCTTCCACGGCGGCGAGCAGCTCCGCTCCCGGCAGACCCATCTTCCCGAGGCGGGCGCAGATCTTGTGCATGCGGATGCGCCGCCGATCTTCCTGCTCGCTCAAGGCAGCGAGGAGCTGCGGGGCGGCGGGATCGATCCACAACCCGAGCACATGAATGGACTGCGCCCGCCAGGCGGCGGAGATTTCGACGCCCGGCACGAGATCGATGTGATGGACACCTGCGCCCCGTCTTGCCTCTTCCAATCCGGCCACCGTGTCGTGATCGGTGAGGCCCAACACCTCGACGCCGGCGGCGGCCGCGCGCGCGACGAGTTCGGTTGGCGTCAATGATCCATCGGAGCAGTTCGAGTGGGTGTGCAGATCGATGTTGAGGGCGGCGGCGCTATTCATGGCGTCGGCGGCATCAACGAGCTGCCGCGGGCGAGACCCACCGCCTCGAGGCGCAGGCCGGCGAGGATGATGAACCCTTGCGCGCGCTCGAAGCCGTCGCTCGTGTAATCAAAAGTATACGTGCGCAGCACGCGCCGCCTGCCGCGCGAATCTTGGCCCAAGCGGAAGCCGGCAAAGGCGACGGTACCGTCCAAGAGCTGCACCACGGCTCGCGAGCACGTGTCTTTGGCGATTCGATTGGCGGCCTGCCGGGCGTCGAGGGACAGCTGCCATGCCTTGTAGCCTCCGGCCAGGAGGGCGGCTAGAACCAGAAGCCACAGCATGTCTTCGCTCATGCGGCGCAGCTTACCACTGGATTTCCGGCAATCGCGCCCCATACAAGGGTCATGAAAACCAATCAGTCATCTGCTCGTTCATCACCGAACCTCGCGGTGCGCGTCGATCCCAATGACATGCTGCAATATGTGCAGCAAATCATGATGCCGCCGCGCAGTGCCGAGACGTCCATGGCCCTTGCCGAACACGACTGGGGCAGCGATACGCCGCTGGCGCGCGCTGCACAACTGCGGTGGGGCGCCTTGAACCGCGCGTTCGGCGACGCCCGCGTGAGCACGTGGACCACGAAGCAAAAGAGTGACCGAATTCACATTCCTGCGGCGTTGATCGCGGCCGCCGGGGTGGCGCGGCTGACCATGGCCGAAGATGAAGTGGTGTTTGATATTCCGACGTTGCTCGATGCGACGTTGGAATTATGCGAGCCGGTCGGACACGCCTGAGGGCCTCACGCGGGCGGGAGTACGCTCGCGTCGCTGAAGGCAATGAAATCCCCGTTGAGCACGCTCGCGCGGCAGTTATAGCGCAGACGGTGGCCATCGAGGCGTGTCACGTGACCGCCGGCCGCCTCGAGCAGCGCCTGACCGGCGGCGGTGTCCCACTCCGAAGTCGGGCCGAAGCGCGGATAGAGATCCGCATTGCCTTCCGCCACCAGACAAAATTTCAGCGAACTGCCGATGCTCGTCATGACGTGCGGCCGCAGGCGTGCGAGGTATGCGGCCGTGTCGGGACTCACGTGGGAGCGGCTGCCGACGATGCGCAAGGGGTCTGGCGGTGTCGATACTCGAATGGGTCTCTCTGCCGCGCCGCGGTGACGGCTGAAGGCGCCGAGCCCGGTGGCACCCCAGTACAGCAGCCCGCACGCGGGGGCGGCGACGATGCCGAGCACGGGCTCGTGATCCACCACCAGCGCGATATTGACCGTGAATTCGCCGTTGCGCTTGACGAACTCGCGCGTTCCATCGAGGGGATCGACCACCCATAGCTCGCGCCACTGCCGGCGCTCGTCCCAGGGCGCCTGAGCCGATTCCTCGGAAAGAATCGGAATATCGGGGGTAAGCGCGGTCAATGCCTCGAGGATCACCCGCTGCGACTCGAGGTCCGCGAGCGTCAGCGGCGAGTCATCCTCCTTGTGCTGCACGGAAAATCCGCCGTCGTACACCTTCAGGATGGCCTCGCCGGCGCGGTCGACGATGGGTATCAAGGCATGCCCCAGGGCAGGTAGCTCTCGCATCGCCCGACATTTATGGGCCGGCGGCGCCGGGGTTGGGGGTGCCGCCGGCGGGGCCGCCGCCGCCGCGACCGCGGCGGCGCCTGCGGCGGGTGGGGTCGGCTTGCGACTGGCTGGGTGATGAGTCGCCGGAGGCGGGGGCGGAGTCTGTGTTGCTGCGCGATGACTGGGCTGCTGCCGGGCGCGGGCCGGAGGACGAACCTGGGTGCGAGGGCGGGCGGGAGCCGGGGGAGGGTCCGCGTCTGGGAGCGCCGCCCGATCGGCCGCCACCGCCGGCGCTGCGGCCGGGGCCGCCGGAACGACCGCCGCCACCGCCGCCAAAGCGGCCGCCGCCGCCGGATCGGGACTGACCGGGGCGCGGGGCTCGCTCGCGCCATTCGGCGGGCGGCGGCGCGGTCACGGCGGCCAGGTCCGATGCCTCGATCGAGGCGCGGGGAATCTGATGCCCGATATAGCGTTCGATGTCCGGCAGCGAGATCGCGTATTCCTCGCACCCGAAGCTGATGGCATCGCCCTCGGCGCCGGCGCGCGCGGTGCGGCCGATACGATGCACATAGTCCTCGGCGTCGTTCGGCAAATCGAAATTGAACACATGGCTTACATCCGGAATGTGCAGGCCGCGCGATGCGACGTCGGTGGCGATCAAGACGGCGATCTCGCCGTTATGAAAGTCGCGCATCATTTTCAGGCGCTTGGTTTGCGGCACATCGCCCGAGAGCGCCTGGGCGACGAAACCGTTCGCGGTCAGGGTGCGCTCGAGCAGTTCGGCGATGCGCTTGGTGTTGACGAACACCATCGTCCGGCGCGCGTCGATCCGACGCAGCAGGCCCATCAGCAACGGGATCTTCTCTTCGGTCGAGGGGAAGTAGAGCACCTGCGTGACGCGGTCGACGGTCATCTTGTCCGGCTCGATGCGGATGAGCTCCGGGTTGTTCATGTGCTCGTACGCGAGTTCCATCACGCGGTGCGACAGCGTGGCGGAGAACATCATCGTGAGACGCAGCGCCGGGTGCGGCAAACGCCGTAATATAAAGCGGATATCCTTGATGAATCCGAGATCGAACATGCGATCGGCTTCATCCATGACGGCCACTTGAATATGGCGCAGATCGAACACACCTTGCTTGAAGTAATCGATGATGCGGCCGGGCGTGCCGATCAGCACGTCGATGCCGTCCTCGAGTATGCGCCGCTGTTTTTCGTAATCCACGCCGCCGAACACGATGGCGATTTTGAGCCCGGTGTACTTGCCGATGCCTTCGGCGTCGGAATGAATCTGCACCGCGAGTTCGCGCGTGGGCGCGATCACGATGGCCCGCGGCGCACGGGAGCGCGGCGCGTTCTGCGGCGGGGCGCCGGCGTCGGGATCGGTCAGCAGGCGGTTGAACAAGGCGATGAGAAAGGCCGCGGTCTTGCCGGTGCCTGTTTGCGCCTGGCCCGCGACGTCGCGGCCGGCGAGGGCCACCGGCAGGGTTTGTGCCTGGATGGGAGTGCAGCGTGTGTAGCCCAGTTCGGCGATACCCCGCTTCACGGATTCAGGGATTTGAAGTGATTCGAACGTGAGCTGACTGAGATGGGCGTCTGACATTTTCTCTTTGAGGATTGCAGAAACTTGCAAAATGATGAGGACCGGATGACAATACCGTCAACCAGGAGCCGGTTTATCCGCTCCCCTCGACCGTATCATCGGTACCCTTTTAAGGTAATCAAGACCGCTAAAGCCGCTGTATTGTGCCCGAACGGCCGCGCATCGTCACTTCGCGCTTAGGTGTCCGGGGCCAACTCTCCCACAAACAACCTTCCGTCCACATCCTCTACATCCAACAAATCTCCAAAAGGAGGTATTTCCGCAGTGAGTAACCCAAGTATCGTTCACACCAGTGATGCCACGTTCGACAAGGACGTGCTGAAGTCCGAAAAGCCCGTATTGCTCGATTTTTGGGCTGAATGGTGCGGACCTTGCAAGATGATCGCGCCCATCCTCGATGAGATTGCCGATCAATACAAAGACAAGATCCGGATCGCCAAACTCAACATCGACGACAATCCGGCGACACCCCCTAAATTCAATATTCGCGGCATCCCGACGCTGATCCTGTTCAAGAACGGTACCGTGGAGGCCCAGAAAGTCGGAGCGGTCACCAAATCTCAGCTCGCGGCCTTTCTGGACAGCAACCTGTGAGAGGCTACTTAGGAAATCAGTCGCGCGGCGGCGGCCAGGGCGGCGGGCAGCAGGGAGGCCAGGGTCAGGGCGGCGGGCGCTCGAATAGATCCAATCGCGGTCCACGCAATGACAACCGCAATGGCAACACCAACGGGGGCCGGCCCCCGCAGGAAGATTACGGCGATCTGCCGGAGGGCGGCGATGACCTAGAGATCATTGCGCCTACCGATCTCGCGCGCAGCCGCAGCTCGATGAACCTGACGGAGCTGAAAAAGCGCCCGATCAGCGATTTGGTGAAGCTGGCCGAGACCATGGGCCTCGAGAACATGGGCCGCTCGCGCAAGCAGGACATCATCTTCGGAGTCCTCAAAGCGCATGCGCGCAAGGGCGAGGACATCTACGGCGACGGCGTGCTGGAGATCCTGCAGGACGGCTTCGGCTTCTTGAGATCCTCCGACTCGAGCTATCTCGCCGGTCCCGACGACATCTACGTCTCTCCGAGTCAGATCCGGCGCTTCAACTTGCGCACCGGCGATTCGATCTCCGGCCTCATCCGCCCGCCGAAGGACGGGGAGCGCTATTTCGCGCTGCTCAAGGTCGGCGAAATCAATTTCGATTCGCCCGAGAGCTCGCGCGGCAAGGTGTTGTTCGAGAACTTGACGCCGCTGCATCCGACCGAGCGGCTGAAGCTCGAGCGCGGCAATGGATCGACCGAGGACCTGACGGCACGCGCCATCGATCTGGTGGCGCCCATCGGCAAGGGCCAGCGCGGGCTGATCGTCTCGCCGCCGAAGGCCGGCAAGACGATGCTGCTGCAGAACATTGCGACCGCGATCACCGCGAATCATCCGGAAGTGCACTTGATCGTGCTGCTCATCGACGAGCGGCCCGAGGAAGTGACCGAGATGGCGCGTACCGTGAAGGGCGAGGTGGTGTCATCGACGTTCGATGAGCCGGCCAGCCGTCACGTGCAGGTCGCCGAAATGGTGATCGAAAAGGCCAAACGACTGGTCGAGCACAAGAAGGACGTGGTGATTCTGCTCGATTCGATCACGCGCCTGGCGCGCGCCTACAACACCGTGGTGCCGAGTTCCGGCAAGGTGCTCACCGGCGGCGTGGATGCCAATGCGCTGCAGCGCCCGAAGCGATTCTTCGGCGCGGCGCGCAATATCGAGGAGGGCGGCAGCCTTACCATTCTCGCCACCGCGTTGGTGGATACCGGCTCCAAGATGGACGATGTCATTTTCGAGGAGTTCAAAGGTACCGGCAATTCGGAAATCCATCTGGATCGCCGCATCGCCGAGAAGCGCACCTTTCCGTCGATCAACATCAACCGTTCGGGCACACGCAAGGAAGAGCTCATCACGGATCCGGCCGAGCTGTCCAAGATGTGGATTCTGCGCAAGCTCCTGCATCCGATGGACGAGTTGGCGGCGATCGAGTTCCTGCTCGACAAGATGAAAGATACCAAGACGAATTCGGATTTCTTTGACGCCATGAAGCGGTAGGAGACAGGCTCCTGGTGCCAAGATGGGGCGCAGCGGGCGTGTTATTGGTGGGACAGTTCGGAGCCGGTTAAATGCAGTGGTGGGCGTGGATCGCGGTCGGCGCCATTCTCTTGGGCTCGGAGCTGGGTTTCGTCGATGCGCAGTTTTACCTGGTGTTCGTCGGCGCCTCGGCGGTGATCGTCGGATTGTTGGACTTGACCGGCTTTGCGCTCGCCGACTGGCTTCAGTGGGTGCTGTTCGGCGTCCTCGCCATGGTCTCGATGGTGACCTTTCGACGGCGCATCTACGAGCGTCTGCGGCGCACCCTGCCGGTCATGAAGCATGGCCCCGCCGGTGAAACCGTGGTATTGCCCGCGGCGCTCGCCCCCGGCGACACCTGCCGCCTCGAGTTTCGCGGCACATCGTGGAGTGCGATCAACGCCGGGTCATCCGTGATCGGCCAGGGCGCGAGGGCCCGTATCGAACGCGTCGACGGACTCACGCTGATCGTTCATGGCGACCCGTGAGCGGGTGAGCCGGATCTCGTGAGTCCGCTTTAGGAGAGACCCTTGGACAATCCCTTAGCCTATGTCGCCATCGTGCTCGCGGTGCTCGCCGTCGTACTGGTGGCCAAGACCGCGACCGTCGTGCCGCAGCAGAGCGCCTATGTGGTCGAGTACCTCGGAAAGTACAGCCGCACGCTGCAGGCCGGCTTTCACATTCTGATTCCGTTCTTCGAGAAGATCGCCTACCGGCACAGCTTGAAGGAACTCGCACTCGATATCGCCGAACAGATCTGCATCACACGCGACAACGTGCAGGTGGGCGTCGATGCCGTGCTGTACATGCAGGTGCTCGATCCGCATCTGGCCTCCTACGGCATCACCAATTACGGCTTCGCCATCGCGCAGCTCGCGCAAACCACCTTGCGCAGCGAAATCGGCAAGATCGAACTCGATCGCACCTTCGAGGCCCGCGGACAGATCAACACCAACGTGGTCAGCGAATTGGACAAGGCCTCCGCCGCCTGGGGCGTCAAGGTGCTGCGCTACGAGATCAAGAACATCACGCCGCCCAAGGACGTCTTGTCGGCGATGGAGAAGCAGATGCGTGCGGAACGCGAGAAGCGCGCCGTGGTGCTGACGTCGGAGGGCGAGCGCGATGCCAAGATCAACTCGGCCGAGGGCGACAAGCAGCGCGTGATCAAGCAATCCGAGGCCAGCAAACAGCAGCAGATCAACGAGGCCGAAGGCCAGGCGCAGGCGATCCTCGCGGTCGCGACGGCGACGGCGGAAGGATTGCGCCAGGTGGGCATCGCGCTATCCGACCGCGGCGGCATCGAGGCGATGCAGCTGCGGATCGGGGAGGAATACGTGAAGCAGTTCGGCAAGCTGGCGCAGGCCGGGACGACCCTGGTGGTGCCGGCAAACCTCACCGACTTGGCGTCCATCGTGACCATGGCCACCAGCATCGCGAGAAAGCCTCCCGCGACTCCGGCCGCCTGATTCATGCCGGAGACCCGCGCGGCCGCCAAGATCGGCTTTACCGAATTCGTGGTGCTCGCGGCGGCGATGATGTCGACGCAGGCGATCGCGATCGACGCCATGCTGCCGGCCTTCCCGGTCATCGTACGTGCGCTGCACGTCGGCAATCCGAACCACAGTCAGTGGATCATCACCGCGTACATGTCCGGCTTGGGCGTGGGGCAGCTCTTCTGGGGGCTATTGTCCGATCGCTTCGGCCGGCGCCCGATGCTGCTGAGCGGTCTTGCCCTGTATGTCGTGGCGGCGCTGCTCTGCGGGCTGACCGACAGCTTCGAGGCGCTGCTCGGCTGGCGCTTCATTCACGGCCTCGCGGCCGCGAGCGTCACCGTGACGCGCTCGGTCATCAGGGACCTGTATTCCGGCCGGCACATGGCCCGCGTCATGTCGCTGACCTTCGTCGTTTTCCTGATCATTCCGGTCATTGCGCCGAGCATCGGGCAATTGGTGCTGCTGGCCGCGCCGTGGCGCTATATCTTCATCCTCGCCGGCGCGTTCACCGCGCTCGTGTGGCTGTGGGCCTTGCTGCGGCTGCCGGAGACGCAGCATCCGGAATACCGCATGACGCTCACCGCGGCGCATATAACCGGAGCGGCCCGGCTGGTGCTCGGCAACCGGGCATCGCTGTGCTACACGCTGTGCTTGACCGTGATGTTCGGTTCGTTGATGTCCTATGTCGGTATGGTGCCGCAGATTTTTGGCGAGGTGTTTCACAAACCCACCCTCATGCCGACGATGTTCGCGCTGTGCGCGGTGTTCATGGGCGCGGCGTCGTTTCTGAACTCGCGCATCGTTGAGCGGCTCGGCATGCGCCGAATTTCACAAACCGCGCTGCTGTCGTTCATCGGCATTTCGGTGATTCACCTGGGCGTGGCGGCGCTTAGGGAAGAGCAGATCTGGACCTTTGTCCTGCTGCAAGGAGCGACGATGGGCTGCTTCGCACTGTCGGTGTCGAACTTCGGCGCCATGGCCATGGAACCCGTCGGCGCGGTCGCCGGGATCGCCGCATCATTGCAGGGCTTCGTGTCGACGTTTGGCGGCGCCCTCGTCGGCGCATTGATCGGCCGTGAATTCAACGGCACCACGGTGCCGCTTGCCGCCGGCGCTCTGGTGTGCGGGGCGATCAGCCTGTCATTCGTTTTGTTGGCGGAGAAAGGGCGCCTTTTCCGGGGGCAGCATTCGAGCGGCGAGTTGCCGCTCGCGGCGGAGGTGGAAGGGGCGGGGTTGCATTAGGACAGTCAACTCCCGCGAAAAACCTCGTCGAGATCGACTCCGTGAGCCGCATCCGCAAAGCCGTCGAATCTGCCCTCCTCGGCGAGCAGTTTGGCGGCGCGCATGAATCCGCCCCAGGCGGCGCGGGCGAGGGCGCCGCCGACGCTGACACGGCGCACGCCGAGCTCGCCGATTTGCCGGACAGTGAGATTGCCGGGCCAGCCCATGAGCAGATTCACGGGCTTTGGCGCGACGCCGGCGACGACCGCCCGGATTTGGTCCGAGGTACGGATGCCCGGGGCGTAGAGACAATCGGCACCGGCATCCGCATAGGCCTTGAGCCGGGCGATCGTGTGCTCGAGATGGGGTTCCCCGACCAAAAAGCCCTCGGCACGGCCGACCAACAACGTATCGCCGCCGGCTCGGTCGATCGCCTTGCGCGCGGCACGGATTCTCCCGACGGCGGTATCGAGATCAAATAGCGGATGCGCCGCGTGGCCGGTCGAGTCTTCGATCGACAGACCCGCCACACCGGTCTGCGCGGCGAGACGCACGCTCTCGCCGACGCCGGCCGCATCGGGGGCGAATCCGCTCTCGAAATCGGCGTTGATCGGCACGTCGGTGGCTTCGACCATTTCCGTGAGGTGATCGAGAACCCGGTCGCGCGACATGGCGCCGTCCCGATGGCCGTGCGACCAGGCAAAGCCGGAACTGGTGGTGGCCAGCGCCTTGAAGCCCTGACCCTGCAGATAGCGCGCGCTGCCCACATCCCAGGGATTGGGGATGACGAAGCAGCCGCTCTCGTGCAGTCGGTGGAAAGCGCGCCGCTTGTCGGCGATGCTGGGGCGGACGTGAGACATGAGGGTATTCTAGCGCGAGTGAGACAGGCCACGCAGCACACTCTATCGGACGGCCGGCTTCTGGGATTCCTCGACTGCGGCGATCCTGAGGGGCGGCCGATCTTCTTTTTCTGCGGCTTTGCAATGTCCGCGCCCTGCGTGCATCCCGACGATGCGATTGCGGATTCGCTGGGTGTGCGCCTGATTGCAGTGGACAGGCCGGGTATCGGTCATTCCTCGCCCTCGAGGCCGCGCAGTCTGCAGGAGTGGGCGGGCGACGTCGCGGCCCTGGCCGATGCGCTTGGGTTCACGCGCTTTGGCGTGCTCGGTTGGTCGGCGGGCGGTCCGCATGCGCTCGCCTGCGCGGCGCTCCTGGGGAGGCGCATCGCGGCGGTCGGCATCGTCTCGAGTGCGCCGCGATTCGACGACACCACGCTGCTCGATGCGATGCCGCCAAAAACCCAATGGCTGGTCGCAATCGCGCGCCACACTCCGGTGTTGCTGGATTTCGGTTTCGCTTTTCATTGCCGGCAGGTGAGCCGCGGCCCGGAGAAGGCGATCGAATCGGCTCTGGGGGCGCTCAGCCCTTCCGATCGCGAGATCGTGACGGATCCGCAATTCGCGCGAGCTTTGAGCGAGAGCATGAGGCTCGCCTGCGCCCATGGGGCGTCGGCGTTGACCGCCGACGCGGTCGCGCTGTCACAGCCCTGGCCGTTCGATCCCGGAGCGATCCAGTCCAGCGTTTGCCTGTGGCACGGCCGCGAGGACGGCATCGTGCCGTGTGCGGTCGCCGAGCTGACCGCCAGGCAATTGCCCCGCGTGAAGGAGAGCTACCTTCCGACAGAGGGACATTTTTTATACCTCCGGCATTGGCGCGACATCCTCGAGGGACTCATTCAGGAATGGGATTCACATTCATGAATGGAATCGCTCGATAGCCGATGTCGCGTCGGTACTGCACGAGGTTCCAATGAATCGCGTGCACGAGATCGTAGGCTTGGGCCCGCGCGGCGGCGATGGTAGCGCCCATGCCCACCGCGCAGAGCACGCGCCCGCCGGCGGTGACGATGTTCGTCATGTTCGTGGGCGTCTCATCCACAGGGTTCCTTCGAGTGCCGGCGTGAAATACTTTTCCCGGCAAAAGCGCGGCTGCGCCGAGTCCCACGATCGCATCGCCTTGGGCGTACGCATCGGGGTAGCCGCCGGCCGCCATCACCACCCCCAAGGCCGCGCGCGAGTCCCAGCGGGCGTCGATTCGATCCAGCGCGCCGGCGCCGGCGAGCGCAGCCTCGCACAGATCGACCAGGTCGCTTTGCAGGCGCATCAGGATCGGCTGGGTCTCGGGGTCGCCCAACCGGCAGTTGAACTCGAGCACATTCGGGGTGCCGTCGGCGGCGATCATCAATCCCGCGTAGAGAAATCCCGTATAAGGAGTGCCGTCCGTGCGCAGTCCGCGTACGGTGGGTTCGATCACTTCGCGCATGATGCGCGCCTGCAATTCTGGCGTGACGAGCGGCGCGGGAGAATACGCGCCCATGCCGCCGGTATTGGGCCCTCGATCGCCGTCGTCGCGCCGCTTGTGGTCCTGCGAGGTGGCGAGCGGCAGCACGCTCTGATCGCTCACCATCACGATGAAGCTCACCTCCTCGCCGCTCAAGTATTCTTCGATCACCACGGTCTGCCCGGCGGCGCCGAAGCTGCCGCCCAGCATGCCGGTCGCCGCGGCGATCGCCGACTCGTGCGTGGGGCAAATCACCACGCCCTTGCCGGCGGCGAGTCCGTCGGCCTTGACGACGATGGGCAGTCGCTGCGCCCGGATGTACTCAGGATCGAAAGTCGCGGCCGTGAATGCGGCGTACGCGGCGGTCGGGATGCGGTGGCGCTTCAGGAACTCCTTGGTGAACGCCTTCGAGCCCTCCAAGCGCGCGGCGGCGCGCGTCGGCCCGAAGCAGGCGCGCCCCGCGGCGTTGAACCGGTCGACGATCCCGGCCACGAGTGGTCCCTCCGGGCCGATGAGGGTGAGGTCGATCTCTTCGCGCGCGGCGAACGCGAGCAAAGCTTCGATGTCGTCGGCCGCGATGTCGACATTTCGCACCTTGGGTTCGAGGGCTGTGCCGGCGTTGCCCGGAGCGACGAACACGCCATCGACGCGCGGTGATTGGGCGCACTTCCATGCCAAGGCGTGTTCGCGTCCGCCGCCGCCGACGATCAGGATCTTCATGGTGAGACAGACTCCCGGCCCTTCGTGGTCCCTCAATGGCGAAAGTGACGCATGCCGGTAAATACCATCGCGATCCCGCGCTCGTCCGCCGCCGAGATGACTTCCGCATCGCGCTTCGACCCGCCGGGCTGAATGACCGACGCGACGCCGAGGTCGGCGAGCTCATCCAAGCCATCGCGAAACGGGAAAAAGGCGTCGGAGGCAATACAGGAGGATTGCACGTCGAGGCCTGCGTCCCGGGCCTTCATGGCGGCAATCTTGCTGCTGACCACGCGGCTCATCTGCCCGGCGCCCACACCCAAGGTCGCCAGATCCTTCACGCAGACGATGGCGTTCGATTTGACATATTTTGCCACCCGCCAGGCGAAAAGCAGATCTTCGAGTTCGGCGGCCGTCGGCACGCGCCGCGTCACCGTCCGCAGTTCGTCCACCCTGATCACGCCCGCATCGCGGGTCTGCACCAGGAGTCCGCCGGCAATACTCTTGTACTCGAGCAGCTGGGTGATGGGATTGGAGAGGTTGCCGACGATGAGTACGCGCACATTCTCCTTGGGCATGAGGACGGCCCTCGCGGCATCGGAGACGGCCGGCGCGAGTATCACCTCCACGAATTGCCGATCGACGATCGCTTGCGCAGCCGGCGCATCCAGTTCGCGGTTGAAGGCGATGATGCCGCCGAACGCCGAGGTGGGATCGGTGCGGTACGCGCGCGCATACGCGTCGGCGATCGTGGCGGCCAACGCCGCGCCGCACGGGTTGGCGTGCTTGACGATGACGCAGGCCGGGGACGCGAACTGGCGCACGCATTCGAGCGCCGCATCGCTGTCCGCGATGTTGTTGTACGACAATTCCTTGCCTTGGATCTGCACCGCCCCGGCCACCGACGCGCCGACGGCGCGCGGATCGGAATAGAACGCCGCCTGCTGATGCGGATTTTCGCCGTAACGCAAATCGAGTTGCTTGCGAAACGAGAGGTTCAGGTCGTCCGGGAACGTCGTTGCCGTCCCGCCGACGGCGCCGGTGAAATAGGCGGACACCATGGCATCGTATTGCGCCGTGTGCGCGAACGCCTTCGCGCTCAACTTGCGGCGCATGTCCAACGTAGTGCCGCCGTGATTGGCGGCCAGTTCATCGAGCAGGGCGCGGTAATCGGCCGGGTCAACGACGACGGTGACCGAGGCATGATTCTTTGCCGCCGCGCGCACCATCGCCGGTCCGCCGATGTCGATGTTCTCCACCGCATCCTCGTAGCTGCAGTCGGGCCGGGCGACGGTCGCGGCGAACGGGTAGAGATTGACGGCGAGCAGATCGATAGGCTCGATGCCATGCGCCCCCATCACCGCTTCGTCGACGCCGCGTCGACCCAGCAGGCCGCCGTGAATCTTCGGATGCAGGGTCTTGACACGTCCGCCCATGATTTCCGGAAAGCCGGTGTGCTCGGCCACTTCTTTGACGGCGATTCCATGCTGCACCAGCAGCTTGGCGGTGCCGCCGGTCGACAAGAGTTCGACGCCGCGTTCCTTCAATGCGCGGGCGAACTCGACGATGCCGGTCTTGTCGGAAACGCTGAGCAACGCGCGGCGGACGGGCGTGAGCAATGCGCGGTCTACTCGTTGATGCCGAACTCTTTGAGTTTTTTGCGCAATGTGCCGCGATTGATCCCGAGGATGGTGGCGGCGCGGCTTTGATTGCCCTGCACATGGCCCATGACCACCTTGAACAGCGGTTCCTCCACTTCACGCATGACGAGGTCGTAAAGATGTGCGGGCTTGTGGCCGTTGAGCGTCTGGAAATAGCACTGCAGCGCTTCCTCGGCCTGGGAACGCAAGGGCACGCCCTTGCCATTCACCTTGAGATCGCGGCCGTTGAAGCCCGGGGAGGTTTCCCTGCGCGATCGTGATTTCCTTTTAGCGGCCATTGTCCGATTCAAATCCCCTGGCGTTCATTGTTGTTATCCAATCTTGTCCGTGCAGTTATGGATCTGTCCAGCCCGGTCCTGCTCTCATGCAGCGCGATACACGCCGGTGTCGAAAAATTCCAGCAGCGTCGACAGTTGCTCACGCGGCGTTTCGATTCGTACGAGACGATCACGCAACGCTTCCTGTCCAGGATGCCGCCGAAAATACCAGCTCAAGTGTTTGCGCGCCATTCGAACTCCGGTCTCATCACCGTAGAACGCGTACAGGTCTTCGAGATGGGCGCGCATAATAGCACGTACCTTTTCCAGCGCTAGCACCGCGCGTGATTCGCCGGTGCTGAGATAAAAATTGACATCGTCGAAGATCCATGGCCGACCTTGCGCCGCTCTGCCGATCATGACGCCGTCGCAACCGGTTTCACTCAACACTTGCCGCGCACGCTCGGGAGTATCGATGTCGCCGTTCGCAAACACCGGAATTTTCACCGCTGTTTTGACGGCCGTCACCGTGTCGTGTTCGGAATCGCCCTGATACAGATCGGCGCGCGTGCGCCCGTGCATCGCAAGTGCTTGAATCCCGCAGTCTTCGGCGATGAGTGCGATGCGAACACCGTTTTTGTGGTCGCGGTCCCAACCGGTGCGCGTCTTCAAGGTCACCGGCACCGCCACGGACTCGACGACGCTGTGCAATATGCGTGCGACCAACGCTTCATCCTGCAGCAGCGCCGACCCCGCAAGTCGATTGCAGACTTTTTTGGCGGGGCATCCCATATTGATATCGATGATTTGGGCGCCCGCATCGACGTTGCGCCGCGCCGCGTCCGCCATCATCACCGGGTCGAAGCCGGCGATCTGCACCACGCGAGGGCTCGGCTCGCCCGTGTGATCCATGCGCCGCTGCGATTTCGGTGCGTGCCACAGGCGCACGTCGGCAGTCAGCATCTCCGAGGCCGCGAGTCCGGCGCCGAAGCGGCGGCAGAGCATGCGAAAGGGACGGTCAGTGACGCCCGCCATCGGTGCAAGCACCACATTGGACGGCAAACTGTAAGGCCCGATTGTCACGGTGCGTTGAAGATGCATGATTATTTTTTCATCTGCGCCGCAGCATCGCCCGCGCAGGAGATCCTTTGGCCGGATTGGCGCAAGCAGACATCGATTTCAAACCCTTCCGCCTCCTTGCCAGGGTCCAAGATCTCCAATGTCGCATCCACACGCACTCCGGCGCCGAGCAACCCCGTGGAGGGCCTGCCCAGATACTCGGCGGGTTCGAAGTCGCGCGCGCCGATGCGATTGCCGAAGCGATTCGCGAGCGTCACGCGCAGCAAAGGATAGGGCTCCGGCTCCGCGGCCACATTGAGGATGCTGGCACGCACGCGCAGTGTGCCGTTCGCGCCGGGATCCCCGGTCACTCCCCATTGACGCAGTTGATAGGCGGAGAGATTCGCCGGCGCGGTTGCGCTGCCGAACACCGAATACAGTGCCCGCACGGCGCCGCCGAACGGACCATGGGCCATGATCCATTCCCGGTTGAAATGTACGATCTGCAGCAGGAGCAGAAACGCCGCGACGATCGCGCCGCTCAACCACAGCATGAAGGGGCGGCGATCCGCGCTGCGTCGTCCGTTGAGCCGGCGCTCGGCGTCGCGGCGCTCGGCACTGCGCCGCGCGGCGCCGCGACGCTCGCTCCCCGGCACGTGGGGCGGTTCGCGGGTGATGCCCTCGCGTTGTGCGGCCTGATCGATGCCGGCCAGCATTTCGCGCCGCACTGCTTCGGAGACTTCGAAGCCGCGTGCGAGCGCGCTCTCGGGGTGCGTCGGCGGTTCTTCGGCGGTGGGTTCGGGCGCGGCCGCCGCATCGGGGGGTGCGGTCCGCGCCGCGCGCCGCTTGGTCTCGATGAAAATCCGATCCAGCTCGCCCGGCGGCAGGCTGAATTCCATCGACCGGTCGCCCGCCGCGTCGGGCTCCGCCGCCGCGGACTCCGCCGTCTCGGGCTGATCGTCGTCGTCCAGGTCCAGAATTTCGAGGTGCGCGATCTCGACACCGACCGGAGCCAAATCTTCGCGATACCGCTCATCGGGATCCTGCTCACCGGAATCCCGCCCCGCAGAATGCTGACCGGCGGATTCCTGACCGGAGTGATCCTGCCCGGCGGCGTCTCGGGGCACCGCTGCGTCGGCCTGCTTCACGACGACCGACTCCAGAATGCTGTCGGCGCGCGCCTCGAGTTCGAACGGCGATTCACCGGCGGCGGCGAAACCGCTCGCGTCCTCCGCAAGCCGCTGCAGGGCGTTGAAAACCTCGCCGCACCGTCCACAGCGCACCTGGCCGCCGGCGGCACGCAGTGCTTCGGCCGACAGCTTGAACACGGTCTCGCATTTTGAACACTGCGTGTACACGGATTACGCGTCTCTCCGAGAGAAGATGCAGCACCAGTCATCGCGCTCAACGACTTGCACCTTATCAAAACCCGATGCGTAGGCGGCTTTTACCGCGTATGCCTGGGTCTTGAGCAGACCCGAGAGGAGCAGATATCCCGCGGGCTCGCACGCTCGCGTCAGCATCGGCGCCAGGTCGATCAAGGGACCGGCAAGAATATTCGCGGCCACACAATGGGCGGGCACCAGGGGCGCGTCGATGCCTTGCACCTGGATGCTCGCGGATACGCCGTTACGCGCGGCATTGTCGCGCGTCGCGAGCAGCGCTTGCGGGTCGATATCGACGGCGGTCACTCGAGCCGCGCCGAGCTTCAACGCGGCGAGGCCCAAGATGCCGGAGCCGCAACCGTAATCGATCACCGTGCGCCCGGCGAGGGGCAAGGAATCCAAAATCTGCAGGCACAGCGCCGTGGTCGGGTGCGTGCCGGTGCCGAATGCGAGGCCGGGGTCCAAGCGCACGATGATGGCGTTCGGATCGTCGGGCGGCGCGGCCGCGGTCGGGCACACCCACAGCCGCCGGCCGAAGCGCATCGATTTCCATCCCGTGAGCCAGACCCGCTCCCAGTCGCGCTCGGTCACGCGCGTCACGCGCGCGGTCTGCGTGATATGGGTACCGAATATCGCGGCGAGCCGGGCGAGTTTGCCCGCGGCTTCGAGCGGCAGGTCGGGCCACTCGGACGCGGGATCTCGCTGGAAGAGCGCACGCACCAGGGTATCGCTCCATAACCGGACTTCGCCGGGCAGGGGTTCGAGGACGGGCTCATCGCCGCGATCGACGAGGGTGACCGAACTCGCTCCGATATCGGTCAGTGCCGCTTCGACCGACTCGAGGTCCAAGGAAGCGAGCGGGAATTCAATTTCATACACCTAGTGTCCTGTCCCACAAATAACTTGCTCGATCCGCCCGCGGATTTTTGTGCCGGGCAAGGCGCGCCGACGAGGCATAGCGGCACTATGGCGAGGAGGCGCAACGCCGCCCGGCGCGAAAAGACGCGGCGCAGCGGGCAAGTTATTTGTGGGACAGGACACTAGATCTCACTTGAGCCCGAGGCGTCGCTCGAGGTAGTGGATGTCGGTGCCGCCCTGCCGGAACGCGGAGTGGTTGAATATTTCCTGGTGCAGAGGAATATTGGTCTTGATGCCTTCGACCACCATTTCGGCGAGCGCATTGCGCATGCGCGCGATGGCGGTATCGCGCGTGTCGCCATAGGCGATCACCTTGCCGATCATGGAATCGTAGAACGGCGGCACGTTGTAGCCGGTGTACACATGGCTGTCGACGCGAATTCCGGGTCCGCCGGGCGAGTGCCACAGCCGGATCGGCCCGGGCGACGGCGTGAAATTCTTCGGGTCCTCGGCGTTGATGCGGCATTCGATGGCGTGGCCGCGGATCTCGATGTCCTTCTGTTCGTACGGCAGCGGTTCGCCGGCTGCAATGAGCAGTTGCGCCTTGACGATGTCGATGCCGGTGACCAACTCGGTGACCGGGTGTTCGACCTGAACACGGGTGTTCATTTCGATGAAGTAGAACTCGTTGTCCTGGTAGAGAAACTCGAGCGTGCCGGCGTTCCGATAGCCGACCTCGCGGCACGCCCGTGCACAGCGTTCGCCCATCGTCTTCCGCTGCTTGACGGTGAGGCCGGGCGCCGGCGCCTCTTCGATGACTTTCTGATGGCGGCGCTGCATGGAGCAATCGCGCTCTCCCAGGTGCACGACGTTGCCGTAGTTGTCGGCGAGCACCTGAAACTCGATGTGCCGCGGCTTCTCGAGAAATTTCTCCATGTACACCTGGGCATTGCCGAAGGCCGCGAGGGCCTCGGTCTGCGTCACGCTGATCGCATTCAGCAGCGAGGCATCCGTGTGCACCACGCGCATGCCGCGCCCGCCGCCGCCGCCCGAGGCTTTGATGATCACCGGGTAGCCGATATCCTTGGCGATGCGAAAATTTTCATCGACGTCCGTGCCGAGCGGGCCGTCCGAGCCGGGCACGCAGGGCACGCCCGATGCTTTCATCACCTTGATGGCGGACACCTTGTCGCCCATGAGGCGGATGGTTTCCGCCCTGGGGCCGACGAAGATGAAGCCGCTCTTCTCGACGCGCTCGGCGAAGTCCGCATTTTCCGACAAGAACCCGTAGCCCGGGTGAATGGCCACCGAGTCGGTCACTTCGGCGGCACTGATGATGGCGGGCATGTTCAAATAGGAGAGCGAGGATTGCGGCGGTCCGATGCATACGGTCTCATCCGCCAGCAACACGTGTTTGGTGTTGAAGTCCGCGGTGGAGTGCACCGCGACGGTCTTGATGCCGAGTTCGCGGCACGCGCGCAATATGCGAAGCGCAATCTCGCCGCGATTAGCGATGACGACTTTTTCGATCATCGCGGCTATTCGACGATGAACAGCGGTTGGCCAAACTCCACCGGCTCGCCGTTCTTGGCGAGTATCGCCGTGACGCGGCCCGCCTTGTCGGACTCGATCTGGTTCATCATTTTCATTGCTTCGATGATGCAGAGGATCTGGCCGACCTTGATTTCGCTGCCGATCTCGACGAATGACTTGGCGCCGGGGGACGCGGCGGAATAATAGGTACCCACCATCGGCGAGGTGACGGTGTGTTCGTCGTTGCGTGGTTTGTGCTCGCCGGCCGCGGTGGCGGGGGTCGCGGCGACGGTCGCGGGCGCCGCATGCGCCGGCGGACTTGCCATGGTCACCGGGGCCTGCATGGCCATCCGCGGATGACGGCTGATGCGCACGGACTCCTCACCCTCGGAAATCTCCAATTCCGAGATGCCGGATTCCTCCAGCAACTCGATCAATTTCTTTACTTTGCGAATATCCATCGACAAACCTCTTTCAGGCGCCGGCCGACTCAGGTGCCGGACAGCCGTGCGCACGCGGCATCGAGCGCGAGCTCGTAGCCGATCGGGCCCAGTCCGACGATGCAACCGACCGCTATGTCGGACAAATAAGAATGATGTCGAAAAGCTTCACGCGCGAATAAGTTGCTCAGGTGTATCTCGATGAACGGGACACCCACGCCGAGAAAGGCGTCGCGCAACGCGATGCTGGTGTGGGTGTAGGCGCCGGGATTGATGATCACGAAGGCGACGCCGTCGCGCTTCACGGCATGGATCTTCGCGATCAACTCGTGCTCCGCATTGCTTTGCACCGCGACCAGTTCGTGCCCTTTGGCGGCCGCCAGGGCGTTGAGTTTGGTCTCGATGCCGGCGAGGGTGGCGGCGCCGTAAATGGCCGGCTCTCGGGTTCCCAGAAGATTCAAGTTCGGACCATTTAGCAGCAAAATTCGCGCCATATCGCGTCAAGTCCAGCGCCGTCGCGTTGCAAAGGTCCGCGATAATAACCAGAATTTGAGGAGAAAAGGCAAGCTTCGGCGGCGAACGTCGCCGGAAACAGGTACTGTCGGCTTTAATTCCCGGGTGCGTGCGCATCCGGCAGCACGCTGAGCGCCTCGGCGATGGCTTTGCGGGCGGCCGGAAGCTGCACCCGGCCGTCATCCAAGTCTTTGACCGTCTTCAGGATCGAGCCGGCCTGCGCACGGTGCAACTCGCCGAGATAGACGGCGACCACTTCGCCGCGGCGGTCGGCGAACACGGTGAATGGGAACACCGGGGTGGCGACGCCGAACGAGGCGGCGGCGGCCAAGGCGTCTTCTTCCCCGATGAGCAGCGGATAGCCGATCTTGTATCGAGCGGCGAACTCCAGCACTTCGTCGCGATGATCGACTGCGACGCCGATTACCGATACGCCGCGTCCCACCCATTCGGCGTTCAAGCTCTCGAGCAGGGGGATCTCGCGCCGGCAGGGCGCACACCAGGTTGCCCAGAAGTTGATGACCAGGGACTGGCCGGCAAAGGCGCCGATCGAGGTGGGTTTTCCCGCCCGGTCGCTGAGCGAGAACTGCGGCAAGCGGTCCGGGATCACGCGTGCCGGCAATGCGCCCTCGATGGGTTGGCCGCCTTCGAGGGGTTGGGCGCTGAGGTCGCTGGGATTGGGGGCGCTGGCTTCTCCGACAGGGACGCGGACGCCGTGATGGCTTCGCGCGGCACCGCGAGTCAAATGGAGCCATGCTCCCGCCCAGATGCCGACGACAACCAAGACGGCGGCGCAAGCGATGCGCAGCGCGGCCGGGTTCATGCCGGCGGGGGATCGAAGGTGCGTCCCTTGCGGAGCAGCAACCCCGCCGACAAAAAGGATAAACCGCCGGCCAGGATGGCGATGCCTTCCCATGGGTGCGAAGGAGTGGCGGCGACCGGGGCGGGGCTCTGGGGGAAGAGCACTTTTGTGATGGGTGGGTAGCACAGGCCGGCTTTCGCACAGCCCTGATACGTCACCTTGATCTGCAGGGGATGGGCGCCGCCATCGAATCGGCTGAACGGCACGGTGGCTTCGACCTGCTGTTCATAAATTTCCTGGGTACCGAGATAGGGGTCGGTCTTCATGATGCCGGTGGGCAGTGCCGGCGCGGCGACGACGAGATCGGGACTCTCCGCCTTGATCTCTATTGTATGGCGGTACAGGTAATAGCCATCGGCGATGATCCAGCGCACCCGCATCACCTTGCCGTCGACCCCGGCGGCGACGCGAAATGCGACGTCCGGGGGTAGAAAGTCGTCCGCATTCGATTCTGTGCCGCGCATCCACCAGGGTTTGGCGGCGACCCATCCCGATAGACTGACGAGCGTCAGGCAAAGGAGGGACGCGCGGAGCGGGGATCTCATGCAGCCATTTTATCCTATTGGGCGGCAAGGCTGGATGTGCGTGCTGCGTCACAGCAAAAATTTTCGGGATGGGGACTTGAATCGGTAAAATCTGCCGCTATCATTAGCAGCCACGGAAGGAGAGTGCTAATAGCCTCTTGCTTCCAAACCAACCCCGTATTCAAGCATTAGGAGTCTTGTCTTATGAAGATTCGTCCCCTTCATGACCGTGTGATCGTGAAAAGAGAAGAAGAAGAGCGTAAGTCCCCTGGCGGCATCGTGATCCCGGATACAGCGACTGAGAAGCCGATTTTCGGGAAAGTGCTCGCCGTCGGTAAAGGCAAAATTCTGGAAAACGGCGAGATTCGCCCGCTCGACCTCAAGGTCGGCGACAAGATTCTGTTCGGTAAGTACAGCGGTACCGAAGTCAAAATGGATGGCGATGAGCTGGTCGTCATGCGTGAGGAAGACGTCATGGCCGTGGTCGAAGGCAAGTAAACGCCTCGATCTTCCGCTTTATCATCAATCAATTTTCAATTTAGAGGTATCAGCAAATGGCAGCTAAAGACGTACGCTTCAGCGACGACGCTCGGCAACGCATGTTCAAGGGCGTTAACATTCTGGCGAATGCCGTCAAGGTAACGCTGGGTCCCAAGGGCCGCAATGCGGTGCTCGACAAGAGCTTCGGCGCCCCCACCGTCACCAAGGACGGCGTGTCGGTCGCCAAAGAGATCGAGCTGAAGGATAAGTTCGAGAACATGGGCGCTCAGATGGTGAAGGAAGTGGCTTCCAATACCTCCGACGAAGCCGGCGACGGCACCACCACCGCGACCGTGCTCGCGCAGGCGATCATCCGCGAGGGCCTGAAGGCCGTTGCCGCGGGCATCAATCCGATGGACCTGAAGCGCGGCATCGACCAGGCGGTCACCGCGGCCACCGAGGAGCTGAAGAAGCTCTCCAAGCCCTGCAAGGACCCGAAGGCGATCGCTCAGGTCGGCACGATCTCGGCGAACTCCGACGAGAGCATCGGCAAGACGATTGCGGATGCGATGGCGAAGGTCGGCAAGGAAGGCGTGATCACGGTCGAAGAAGGTTCGGGTCTCGACAACGAACTCGAGGTGGTCGAAGGCATGCAGTTCGATCGCGGCTATCTCTCGCCGTACTTCATCAACAATCAGCAGAGCCAGAGCGCCGAGCTCGACAAGCCGCTGATCCTGTTGGTGGACAAGAAGATCTCCAACATCCGCGAATTGCTGCCGCTGCTCGAGGCGATTGCGAAGGGCGGCCGTCAGCTGTTGATCGTTGCCGAAGACGTCGAAGGCGAGGCGCTGGCCACGTTGGTCGTGAACACGATCCGCGGCATCGTCAAGGTCGCCGCCGTCAAGGCGCCGGGCTTTGGCGATCGGCGCAAGGCCATGCTGCAGGACATTGCGGTCCTCACGGGCGGCACGGTCATCTCCGATGAAGTCGGCCTCTCGCTCGAGAAGGCGACGCTGAGCGATCTCGGCGAAGCGAAGAAGATCCTGGTGGAGAAAGAGAACACCACGATCATCGACGGCGCCGGCAAGGCCTCGGACATCAAGGGCCGGGTCGACAGCATCCGTCAGCAGATCGAGGAAGCAACTTCCGACTACGACAAGGAAAAACTGCAGGAGCGGGTGGCGAAACTCTCCGGCGGCGTGGCCGTGATCAAAGTCGGTGCGGCGACCGAAATCGAAATGAAGGAAAAGAAGGCGCGCGTCGAAGACGCACTGCACGCAACCCGTGCGGCCGTCGAGGAAGGCGTGGTTCCGGGCGGCGGTGTCGCTCTGGTCCGAGCCCTCAAGGCCATCGAGAAGCTCACCGGCAAGAACGAGGATCAGACCACGGGCATCAAGATCCTGGCCCGCTCGATCGAAGAGCCGCTGCGCCAGATCGTGTCGAACGCCGGTGAAGACGCCGCGGTCGTACTCAACCGGGTCCGCGAGGGCAAGGGCACGTTCGGCTACAACGCCGCCACGGGCGAATACGGCGACATGATCGAAATGGGCATCCTGGATCCGACCAAGGTGACGCGTCTGGCTCTGCAGAACGCGGCGTCGGTGTCGGGACTGCTGCTCACGACGGAAGTCATGATCGCGGAGTCGCCGAAGGAAGAAGAGCATGCGCATGGCGCCCCGGGCGGCGGCATGGGTGGCATGGGCGGTATGGACATGTAATGACCCCCGGGGGGTAACCCCACCAGGGTTGTTTGGTCAAAAGAGAGCGGGTCTTCGGATCCGCTCTTTTTTTTGGGCGGAGCGGCCGGGTTGTGATGGGACTTGCGATCTCAAGTTGGGCCCGCCATTGGTGCGACGCTCGATAATAGTGTGGGAATGGCGCACCAATGCGCGCGGTTTATCATCAGTGCGGGCAACGTCGGGATTGCCGCCCAACCGGCCGTTCCGCCTTCCGAATTGAGCCATTTCTGACCGGCTTTCGCGTCCCCGAGAAAACGATAGAGACGGAATGTCTGGTCGTAGATCCAGAACTCGCGTCGGTCATCGGAATAGAAGCCGCGCTCATGTTGGAAGGAGTCAAGCGGGCCCTCGACGTCAAAAGGGATTCCGACTTCCTCGCCCCACTCCCGCCGAATCGCCTCATCGAGTGATTCGCCGGCTTCGACTCCTCCGCCCGGCAGTTCCGGCACGTCGGGCGCGCAGAGTTCGGCCGAAAGCATGATCGCAGATTCATTGACGGCAACCGCCAGCGCAAAGACGCCTCGGCGCGGCTTGATGATCGATCCGGCGTCGGGGGTGACGACGTTGCCGCGCCGATCATAGAAAATCATTGGCGGTGAATTCGGTTCCATAATCGCCCAAGCGCCACCGTCCCCCCGTTCACGGCGAACTTGGGAGATGCGAGGCGTAGAGACCCCAATTCGAGGAGAGAGCGTCGATCACCGGGGATCCGACGCGGTACGCCGCTTCGAGGGACGGAATGAATGCGGATAGGTGCGTGGCGCTGTCGCCCGACGACTCGCTGGCGACGAGTTCGGCAGCAGTTTGGCCTTTTCCGGGAACGGAATAGTTGGCGGCCGTGCGCAGGACCAACACTCGATCCGCGTCGACGCGCTTCGCCTGCGCCAGCATTTGCAGCGAACGAATCACGCCGCAATCCTCCATGGCGGTGGTGACCGAGACTCCCTTGCCGCCGGTCCAGTAACTCATCCAGTCCTCGGCGGCCTTGTTCATCAGCGCGCCGACCCACCAGGCGTTGGCCGAAACCTCGTCGCCCTTGATGACATGCGGCGGGCGCAGCGCTTCGGGCTGGTCGGGGTAGTGGGCGCGGATGGCCTGCAGATCGGCGCCGTCGTCCAGATGCACATTCGCAGTGAGATTGTAGGCCCACTGCACGAGATTCGGGTTCAAGTGATACACGCTCGGACTGAAAATCCCCGGCGCGGGCGGCGGATCTTGAAACGGACGGCTGCGAGACAGCGGCACGAGCCCGGTGGACCAGCCGGTTGGGACTTCCCGCGCGTCGATTTCGTGGGTCAAATCGCGATCCACGACCCACTCGGCCCAGGCCGCGGACCCCACCGATCCGGTGTTGGGGTTGATGCCGGCGATTCCGGCGACGAGCCAATACGCTTTGGACAAATCGAAGCGCGTATCCAAACCCAACGCCATGATCGAAGCGGCGCTATTGATTGTGCCGCTGCCGACGACGATGCCGAGCACGTGCGTCTTCGGGTTGTAGCGCAAGGGCCGGCGGCCCACCGGAAACGGCAGAGATTGGCTCAACGGCAATCGCTCCACCCAGTATTGGAATTCCCCCGGGGTATCGCCGCTGTCTTCGCCCAACTCGAAGGTCGTTACCAGGACGACGCGCACGGGAATGGGGCTGGGGGCACTCTCGGCCGCGACTCCAAAGAGCGCCCATAACACGCCGATCGTAAGCGCGATTTTTTGCGAGGCGCGCGTCTTTCGCTCGATCTTTTCCGTCAAGGTATCGTCTCCAACTGAGATACAGCACGATCTTAAATGCCACGGAGCCAAGGAGCCAGCGAGCCGGGCATCAAAAATCCACGCATCCAACGATCCTCTGTCACCCGAGGGTCTGCATGAATCGAGTCACGGCCGCTCTGCATTCGTCCGGTCGCGTTTGCAGCAAGAGATGCGGTCCGTCGATCTCGATGTGCTGCGCCCGGGGTTGCGTGCGCAGCATGTGGCGGGCCGCGGCGTACGGAATCACATGATCACCTGTCGCGCGCAACACTAGAATCGGCAACTGAATCCGGGCGAGCGCGGCCGTCTCGTCCACCGCGAGCAGGGCTGCGATCCGGTGCCGCAGAACCGCGTCGTCGACCGCGGCGGTCGCGCGATCCACTTTAGCCGGTGCGCGGTTCGGGTCCGCCGCTCCCCACATGAACGGTGCGCGCACCCAGCGCGGCAGTGATTTGACCGGGAGGTGCGCTGCGAATGGCCGCGCCCAACCAAGCAATGGGTAGGGATTCTTGGCGAATGTGACGCATAGGATGATTCCGATGAGTCCCGGCGGCGGATCTGCGCCGATGCGGATGGCGATCGGACCCGAAAACGACTCGCCGAGCAGCACGTAGCGGCGCTCCGCGGGTAACTCGGCGCGCACGAGTTGTTCGAGCTCTCCATACCCCAGGCGTTGGTCGACCGGATACTTGACGATTTGCGAATCGATCGCCAATCCCAGCGCCTTGACGAACTGTGCGAATAGTTTTCCCGTCCCGTCCAGGCCCGGCAGCAACAACAGCGAAGGCGCCAAGCGTTCCTGCAATTTCTCTGGCGTGATTTTGTCGGTCTCGGTCAGGATTTCGCTTCCAGCGCGAACATGGCCTGATCCAAGGGCCATGAATGGCGTACAGTCAGTTTAAGCATAGGAGACTTTATGCACGACACAGTTTCGTTCCTCGAGTTGGGCACATCGGATACGGAGCAGTCCCGGCCGTTTTTCGAGCGCGTGTTCGGCTGGAAATTTCACCCAATGACTGAAGGCGGCGGATGGTTTCAATCTCCCTCGATACGCATCGGCATGCACGGGGCCGACCCGGCGCCGCAGATATACGTTTTCTTCAAAGTTCAGAACCTCGAGCAGGCAATCGAGCTCGTCCAAGGGGCCGGAGGCGAAGCCGGGCCGCCGACATCGGAACCGGGATTCGGCCGCTTTTCCAATTGCCGCGACCCGCAAGGCATTGTATTCGGACTGCATGAACCGTCGCCTGATTCTTAGGTAACATTTGCGGGATGAGCTGGTCCGCCAAGCAATACGTGGCCTTCGAGGAAGAGCGGACGCGGCCGGTGCGTGATCTGTTGGCGGCGCTGCCGGATATCGACGCGCGATCGGCGGTCGACTTGGGTTGTGGCCCCGGCAATTCAACCGAAGTGCTGGCGGCGCGCTTTCCGAACGCGGTGGTGAGGGGCATCGACAGTTCATCCGACATGATCGCGGCGGCCCGTGGGCGGCTGCCGTTGATCGAATTCCATGTGGACACTATTGAACGCTGGGTCCCTCCTGGGCCGCTCGATGTAATTCTCGCGAATGCCGTGTTGCAGTGGCTGCCCGATCATGCCTCGTTGCTGCCGCGGCTGGCCGGGATGCTGGCGGAGGGCGGGGCGCTTGCCATTCAAATGCCCGACAACCTCGACAGTGACACCCATCGGCTGATGCGCGAGATTGCGCATGAGGGCCCTTGGGCCGGCAAACTGGCGGCGGCTTCCAAGGAGCGTACACCGATTGCGACAGCGGATTGGTACTACGAAGTGCTGCACTCTGTCTGCCGCAGAGTGGACGTCTGGCGGACGACCTACCATCACGCCTTGGCGGGAGGGCTCGGGGCGATCGTGGAATGGTTCAAGGGCAGCGCGTTGCGGCCGTTTCTCGAACCGCTCAATGACGCGGAGCGTGCCGAGTATCTCGAGCGCTACACGACCGCCTTGGCGCGTGTCTATCGGAATTTTTCGGACGGCTCGGTGTTGCTGCCCTTCCCCAGGTTGTTCGTGGTAGCGATCCGTCAGGAGCCGGTCTGAGCAATGGTGCGCCATCGCGGCCGCGTCCTACTCGCAGGGCACCGATGAGCGCGATCCAATGAATCCGGAATCGATCGACTCGGTCCCCGAGACCTTGCGTGAACCGCTGGCGCTGTGGTGGGAGCGGGCGGGCGCGGAGCAGCGGCTGCTCGACGCGTACGCAGCGCTGCCTGAAACTCTTCGCGCGGAGCTGCCGCGGGTTGCGGCGGGCAGCGAGTTCGCGGCGATGGTGTTGATTCGCGATCCAAACGCGCTCGAGTGGCTTGGGCGAAACGATGAGCCGTCGGCGGCGCAAAGCGCGAGCAGCGACTATGAGCATCGAGCGGCAACGGCGCCGAGTGCCGCGGAGACTCTGCGCACGCTGCGCGAATGGCGGCGCCGCGAGATGCTGCGCATCGCGTGGCGGGACATCGCGGGGCGCGCGCCGGTCATAGACACCTTGCGGGCGCTCTCGGACTTCGCCGATTCGAGCATTCGCGCAGCGGCCGCGGCGGCGGGGCGCCAGATGCGCCCGGTGTTCGGCACTCCGCGGGACTCGAGCGGCGAGGAGGTGCCGTTGATCGTGCTCGGGATGGGCAAACTCGGCGGTCGCGAACTGAACTTTTCCTCCGACATCGATCTCATACTGTTGTTCGGGCAGGCGGGTGAGACTGACGGACCGCGCGCCGTCGAAAACGAAGAGTATTTCAATCGACTCGGCCGCGAGTTGATCAGGCTGCTCGACGTGAGGAACGAGGACGGATTCGTGTTCCGGGTGGACATGCGATTGCGTCCGTTCGGCGACAGCGGTCCTTTGACGTCAAGTTTGGCGTCGCTCGAAACGTATCTGCAGGAGCACGGCCGCGATTGGGAGCGCTACGCGTGGATCAAGGCGCGTGCCATCGTCGGCATCGAAGCCTACGCGCGCGCATACGGTGAGTTCGTGCGCCCGTTCGTTTATCGGCGTTACCTGGATTTTGGCGTGATCGAGTCGTTGCGCGACATGAAGGCGCTGATCGCCCGGGAGGTGTCGCGGCGCGAACTCGATCAGGACTTGAAACTCGGCAGGGGCGGAATTCGGGAAATCGAATTCATCGTTCAATCCATGCAATTGGTGCGCGGGGGGAGCAACCGACGGCTGCAAAACGCGTCGCTGCTCGATGTGATGCCCCTGCTTGCGGCTTCGAAGCTCGTGTCGCCGGCGGATATTGCGCAGTCGACCGATGCGTATCTGTGCTTGCGCAAGGCGGAGAATGCGCTGCAGATGATCCGCGACGAACAAACCCACGCGCTGCCGTCGTTGGCGCAAGACCGCGTGCGCTTGAGCCTCAACATGGGTGAAGCGGATTGGAGCGCCGCGAGTGCGCGAATCGACGCGGCGCGCGAGATCGTGGCGCGGCAGTTCGAGGCGCTGTTGTTCGGCTCGCCGGTATCGCCGTACCGGCACGATGACTTGGGTGCCGGCTGGCTTGCCTCGGATGACGCGAAGATCGACGAGGAATTGAAGGCCGGCGGCTTTCCGAGCGGGGACATCGCCGCGGTCGCGGCCACCTTGGAGGCGTATCGCGACGCCGCCCCGTATCGGCGGCTGGACGAGGCAGGACGGCGCCGGGTGCATGTGATTGTCGATCGTCTGCTGAAGGCGGCCGCGCAGCGTCCCACGCCCGTCCTGGTCGTGCAGCGCGTGCTGAGGGTATTGGAGGCGATCGGCACGCGCTCGTCGTACTTGGCGCTGCTCAAGGAACAGCCGCCGGCGCTCGAGCGCTTGATCGACGTGTGCGCCATCAGCGGCTTTCTGGCGCGGCAGATCGCGGACTTTCCCTTGCTGCTCGATGAGTTGATCGATTCGAAGGCCTTCGACGAGCTGCCCTCGCGCGAAGGCTTCATGGAGGCGCTCAGCGCGCGCACCGAGCGCTTGCCCGCTGACGAGCCGGAACGACAGGTGGAGGCGCTGCGGCAATTCCAGAAGGCGGCGGTGTTCGCGGTGGCGCTCGCCGATCTCACCGGGCGCTTGCCGCTGATGCGGGTGAGCGACCGGCTGACCGACATTGCCGAACTCATCGTTGAGCGGTGCATGGATCTCGCCTGGCAGCAGATGACGGACACCTACGGCGTGCCGTTCTGTGGCGACAGCGCGGCGAATCTACGCGCCGTGCGCGTGGCCGTGGCCGGCTACGGCAAGCTCGGCGGCCTGGAACTCGGGTATGGCTCCGATCTCGATCTCGTGTTCCTGCATGATTCGAGCGGCGAGATTCAGCAGACCGCGGGGTCGCGGCCGCTCGACAACGTGGTCTTTTTCCTGCGGCTCGGGCAGCGGATCGTGCACCTGCTCACCATGCACTCGGCGGCGGGGCGGCTCTACGAAGTGGACATGCGGCTGCGGCCGAACGGCAAGGGCGGATTTCTGATGACGGGCATCGACGCCTTCGAGCTCTACCAACAGAAAGACGCGTGGACCTGGGAACATCAGGCGCTGCTGCGGGCGCGGGCGGTGGGCGGCGACGCGACACTGCGCGAGCGCTTCGAGGCGGCACGCCGGCGCACGCTCTGCGCGGCGGTGCGCCGGGATACGCTGCGCTCGGACGTGCGGGACATGCGGCTGCGGATGCGGCGCGAGTTGTCGCGCGCCGGCGCCGGCCAATTCGACATCAAGCAGGATGCGGGCGGCCTCGCCGACATCGAGTTTCTGGTGCAATACTGGGTGCTGGCCGCGGCCAATGCACACCCGGAGTTGCTGAATCACACGGACAATATCCGGCAGCTCGAGGGTTTGGCCGCGGTGGGTGTGCTCGAGCCCGCGCGGGCGAAGTGGCTGACGGATGCGTACATCGGCTACCGAACCGTGCTGCATCGCCTGTCGCTCGAAGGGGAGGGCGAGCGCGTGGTCGAGGCCGCCCCGTATGCGGCGACCCGGGAGGGGGTGACGAAGATCTGGGGAGAGACGTTCGATATGCTGCAGTCACGATTCTAGTAGCCTGGCACTGTACCACTGTACCACCGTACCACCGTACCACCGTGCCGCAGACCGTGCCTTCGAGCCGGTGGCCGGCGCTACTGCACAGGCAACGGCATGCCCATTTCATCGTCGACGCGTTTTTTCCAATCCTTGAGGCTCGCCGACGGCACCTGGCCGTGAAGATCATGTTCTTCGTGGGGGTCGACGCTCAGATTGAAAACGCGCTCGGCACCGGAGTCTTGATCCACCGTATATTTGAATTCGTTCGCGGGATCTCGATGGTCGATCAGACCATGATAGGCATGCTCCGTGAAAAAACTGATGTCGACATTCTTGTTCAATTGCAGCGGCCGGCCGACCCAGCTGCTGGGTTGCGGTATGCCCAACTCCCGTAGAATCGTGGGTGCGATGTCCACCTGAGAGGCGAAAGTACGCACCGGATTCGGCATCTTCAGCGGCCGACCGTACGCCAACATCACCAAAGGGACGCGCAAAACTTCTTCCCGTACACTGTTGGCGTGATGATAGAGACCATGTTCGCCGAGTGATTCGCCGTGGTCTGCGGTGATCACGACCAGCGTATCCTGCAGATAGCCCTTTTCCTTCAACAGTGTCATCAGCTGCCCGATCACGTCATCGGCCCGCAGCACGCCGTTGTCATAGAAGTTGCGGGGGCCAGGTAGAACCTCTCCGCCGGGACCCGTATCCTGGCTATTCGGGAACAAGTAGCGCTGTTCCGGCTGGAAGGGACCGTGCCCATCATCGCGCTTGCGCAGGATGTGCGCGGACATCAAATGAAATTGAAACATCACCGGGTTGCCGTCGAAGCGCGGCATGGTCGCAAGTTTGTCGATCACCAGTTGGTCATCGTTCATATAGTACCCCGGCGCCTGCGTCCCATCGTAGAACGTATCGACATCGCCGTAATATTGCTTGCGGCTGTAGAAGTAGGTCTTGTCGCCGCTCAAAATCAAGTGAATATGATAGCCGTTGCGCCACAACACGTGATGCAGCATGAACGGATGGCGGGCAAAATGCCCGGGAAATGTCGAGCTGAACAAGCTGAAAATGGAACAGGCGGTGTCGGCGCAGGTGGAATGAACCTCCTGCATGATGCGCGTCGAATGTTCGCGCGCCATCCGCGTCAAGTTGGGAGTGGTCTCGCGGTCGTAGCCGTATTGTTCCATGTGGTCGGGGCGCAGCGCATCGACGAGAATGAACACGAGATTCTTGCGGCGAACGCCGTCGGCGAACGCCCCGACGCTGACATAGGATTGACGCGCAGCATCCTCAAAAATGTCCATCCGGTCCGCCGTCACAGGATTGACCACGAACCCCTCCAAATCCATCCCGGAGGATCGCGGAAAGCAAGTCAGGCTCAAAGGCTCGGATTTTAGCGTGAGCACCCCGGTGCAGAATGTCAGGCCGACGCCCGCCATTACGGCAATGCCGACGATCATCGTGGCCGTGAACATGAAACCCGACAGATGAGGATTGAGGAACGGCACCCAGTCGAGCCGGTCGAAGTAGCGTCGGCACAGCACGATGGCCAACCAGTAGACGAGAAACGGAATGACGATGATGCAGACGCGGGGAATGTTCCACGTTTCCGTGATCATGGAGGCCTGCAAAAAGAAGGTGGGTATGACGTTCCACGCGACCACGCCGCCCCAGGAATGCAGACCGATCAGAACGATTGCGTAGTAGATGACGAACAGCGCCAGCACACTCGACGTGAGCGTCGAGCTGACCAGGAAATACGTGCTGTGGCTCGCGGACGACCGCGCCAGCACCAGGCGGCTCAGGAACCCGGCCAACAGCGGCATGGCCACGAGTTCCAGGTGGGGCGCGACGGCCGTCGAAGGCTCCGAGTAGCCGAGCACGTAGGCGAGCAGGAACGCGCACGGTATGGAAAACCATAGTGCGACATCCAACGCGAAGCAGCGAATCATCCATGCAACGCGGATGGCGAACTCCAGACGGCCAAGACAAAACGGCCATTTAATCGGGCGATTCGCGAGGGTTCAATTCGATAATTTCAATACTGTGACATAACTCACCGAAGAGTCGGATTGGGCGGCGGAACCCGTCAGCACCTCGCTTTCGCGCCGCGTGGCGTGACACCTTGCGAGCGCGCTCGCACGGCGATAACCTTGGAGCGATGACGATGCCGGAGATGGTGCAGGACGATTCGAAGCATCAACTGATTCAGCCCAACGCGCTGCATCACTACACGGTGACCGCGGCGGATCTGCCGCTGTCGTGTCCGATGCCGGGCATGTTTCTCTGGAACTCGCACCCGAAGGTGTATTTGGCGATCGAGCCGACGGGCTGGGCGAAATGCGCGTACTGCGGAGCGGAGTACACGCTCAGCCAGGAGTGACGGCGCCCACTCGGAATTGGAATTCCAAATCAGGCTGGGAATTCAAAATCAACCAGGGGAATCTTTGTAGTCTCGGTACGATTTCTCTTCGATCAGGCCGGAGCCGAGCTTGAGGTTGATGCGGCGTTTGATGGCGGCCCGCTCGTCGTTCTCGACGTACACGGCGCGCGCGAGCCGGATGAAGTCGGCGTCGAAGGCCTGCGCGCGCTCCTTCTCGCGAATGTCGTCTTCAATCAGCCAGAGGCGCTCGTTCACGAGCAGCAACGCGGCGATCTCGGCTTCTATGTCGACGGTTGCATAGTCTGAGGCGCGCCAGGTCTGCTCGAGCACGTTCAGTTCGTGGCGCACGTTCGCCACTTTCACGGGGTCGCTCATGCGCTGCGATTTGATGCGCAGGATGGTGATCTTGTCCAGCAATTCTCCGGGGGATATTGGGACTCTGATTTCGTTCATGAAAGGGTGTTCCGCATGAGCATATCTTAACGAAATTTGCGGCTCACCATCGGCGCGTCACCGTCACCCGCCGGGGGATCACCGCGCCGCCATCAGCGCGTCGAGTTTGGCGGTCACTTCGCCGACGCTGATCAAGTCCATGACGCCGGCGCGCTCGATCTTGGTGGTCCAGGGAATTTGCGCGGCCGGCTTGCCCATGAATGTGCGCGAGGCCGCATCGTATTTGTCGACGCACCATTGGCGGCTGTAGTAGGGGCCGGCGCGCGCGGGATTGGTGGCGGCGTATAGGCCGATGACCGGCAGCCCGACCATGGTGGCCATGTGCACCGGACCGGAATCCGGCGAAAGCAGCGCGGTGCTCATGGACAAGAGGCCGAGGAGCTCCGGCAACGTGTCCTTGCCGATCTGATTCACGAGCGGGGCGCGCGCCGCCGCGGCGATGGCATCGCCCATCCGAGCCTCGACGGCGCTGCGGCCTCCGGCCAGAACGACGCGCATGCCGTGCGCGGCCGCGGCATGGTCGGCGACCGCCGCGTACCGGTCGGCCGGCCAATTGCGCGCCGTGTGGCTGGAGCAAGGGCTGATGGTCAGCGTCGGCCTTGCATCGGCGATGATGCCGCGCGCATACGCGAGAGTATCGGGGGGCAACTCCAAATTCCAAAAGGGCGGGCGCGTTTCGATGCCGCAGGCGCGCACGAAACCCATGAACGAATCGAGCACATGTTCGTTGTGTGCCGGCGCGATGCGCGCGTTGGTGAACAGCCACTGCAATTCGCGGGCCCGCAGGAGATCAAAGCCGAGCTTGATCGGCGAGTCGACCAAGGTGCTCACCAGGCTCGCGCGAACGGACAATTGCAGGTCGAACAGCAGGTCGAAACTGCATGCGCGCAGGCAACGCCTGAGTCGAAGGAGTTCGACGGCGGTATTGGCCTTGTCGAAGGTGATAAACTCGATTTCGGGAAGAATGGCGGTCATCAGCTTGGCCTCGAGCCGGCCGATGATCCAAGTCAATCGGGTTTGGGGCCACGCCGCTTGCAAGGCCCGGACCACCGCGACCGCGTGGCAGGTATCGCCGATCGCCGAGAGCCGCAGCAAACAGAGTCGCTGCGGCGGCGCTTTTAAAATCAGAGTCATTGAAGCCTGTCTGACAGATCAGATGCCCAAGTTGGCGTACATTAGTCGGACAGGCCCCAGTAAGGATGCTCGAGAGAATGACGACCGGCGGCCGACGAATTGCCACTGCCACCGGCGCCATGCTGGCTGATCCCGAATATCTTGGCAATCCGGCCAAGAGCGTCGCGGAGTCGATGTTCGATCCGGAATTCTGGCGTGCCCGCGGCGAACTGGTCGAGGTGATCGGCGGGCGCGGATCGGCGTGGTTCATCGACTCGCCCGCGCGCCAGTGGGCGCTGCGTCACTTTCGCCGCGGCGGTTTCATCGCGCGATTGTCGGACGATCAATACGTGTGGGCCGGAGAGGATCGGGTGCGTGCGTTCGCCGAGTGGCGGCTGCTCGAGTTGCTGGCGCGCACCGGATTGCCGGTGCCGCGGCCGGTTGCGGCGCGCTATCAACGCGCGGGCCTCGCCTATCGCTGCGATCTGATCACGCATCGGATCGCGGGTGCGGAACCCTTGGCCGCCGTGCTCGCGCGCGAGGCCATCGTCGAACAACGCTGGCGCGCCATCGGCGCAGTCATCGCCCGGCTGCACGGCTTCGGCGTGGATCACGCGGATCTCAACGCACACAACATCCTGCTCGACGCGCGCGGGGGCGTCAGCGTGATCGACTTCGATCGCGGTCGCTTGCGCGAGCAGGGGAAGTGGACGCTCGGCAACTTGCAGCGGCTGCGCGAATCGTTGCTCAAGACATCGGCCGGCCTGCCGCCTGGGCGATTTTCGCCGGAAATCTGGGAGTGGCTCCTGGCCGGCTATCAGGCCGTATGATGCGCCGCCTCTACTCCGCGTCGATTTACTGTGCCGTGCCGTTCGCGTTTGCCGCGGTACTGTGGCGCGGACTGCGCGATCGCAGCTATTGGCAGGGCCTGGGCGAACGCTTCGGTTTGGGGGAGCGCTTCGGCCGGGCCGATGGTGCGAGCGGACCGGCCTGCATCTGGCTGCATGCGGTGAGCCTCGGGGAAATGTCGGCGGCCGCGCCACTGGTGCGGGCACTGCGCGCGCGGCATCCGCGGATTCCATTGCTGCTCACCACCGCGACGCCGACAGGGCGCGCGCGCGCAGAGGCGCTCATCGGCGAAACCGCAGCAGCGGGGCACAACGCGGGCGAAACCCAGTGCGACAGTGTGGGCGACAGTGTGGGTGTGCGATTTCTGCCTTACGACACCCCGGGTGCGGTCGCGCGATTCTTGGACCGCATCCGGCCGCGGCTCGCGATCATCATGGAAACCGAACTCTGGCCGAACCTCTACGGCGCGTGCGAACGCCGTGGCGTGCCGGTGGTGATCGCGAGCGCGCGGCTGTCGGAGAAGTCAGCGTCGCGCTACCGGCGCTTCGCTGCCGGGTTGCGCGGAATCTTCTCCGCCAGTTCGGTGATAGCGGCGCAGACTCGCGAGGATGCCGACCGCTTCATTGCCATCGGCGCAGAGAGTGCCAGGACTCACGTGGTCGGCAACATCAAGTTCGACCTGGAATTGAGTGCGGGAGTCGCCGCACGCGGGCGGGAGTTGCGCGAGGCCTTTGGGTCTGCGCGACCCATCTGGATCGCGGGCAGCACGCATGCGGGTGAAGAGGAGCCGGTGCTGGCCGCGCATCAGGAACTGCCGGGCGGTGCGCTGCTCATGCTGGTCCCGAGGCATCCGGCGCGCTTCGATGCGGTGGCCGATTGGCTGTCGAAGCGCGGGGTGCACTTCGTGCGCCGGAGCGCCGGCATCGTGCCTGATGCTGCCTGTCAGGTCCTCCTGGTCGATACCGTCGGCGAACTCGCGGCGCTCTATGCGGCGGCCGATGCGGCATTCGTCGGCGGCAGCCTGGTGCCGGTCGGCGGCCACAATCTGCTCGAGCCTGCGGCGCTCGGCCTGCCGGTGCTGACGGGGCCCTACACGTTCAACGGCAGGGACATCGCGCGGATCTTGCTGGAGCAGGGCGCCGCACTTCAGGTCAATGATGCGCGCGAGTTGGCGGCGGCCCTGCGGCGTTTGCTCGCGGACCCGGCGGAGCGTCGGCGGATCGGCGGCATCGGCCGGCGCATCGTCGAGTCGAATCGCGGCAGCACGCGGCGGCTGCTCGCGCTTATTGAACCGCTGCTCGAAGAGCGGCCGCCGGGGGAGCCGATGCCGGGGGAGCCGATGCCCGCGGAGCCGCCGGCGGCGGATCGGGCGGCGGCGGTGCCGGAGGTTGCGGATCGAGCGCGTTCGGATCCGGGGCGGCCGGCGGTGCGTCGGTCAATAGACTGTTGATCTTCTCCAGGCTCTGCTGCGACAAGGTGCCCGCCGCCTGCTGCAATTTCAGGACGTTCAACATGTAGTCGTAACGGCTGCGCGAATAGTCGGTTTGCGCCTGGACCCAGAGCTGGCGCGATTGCAGCACATCGACGGCGGTGCGGGTGCCGGCTTCGTAGCCGGATTCGGTGGCGCGCAGCGACGTCGCGTTCGATTCGACAGCGCGGCGCAGCGCCTTGACCCGCGAGATCTCCGACAGTACGCCTAGATAAGAATCGCGCGCGTCGTGCTCGGTTTGGCGCGCGACGCGTTCCACCCGCTCCTTGGCCGCGCGATGCAAGTAGACAGCCTGGCGGACTTGCGAGGACACGGAGCCGCCCGAATAGATCGGAAAGGTCAATTGAAGGCCGATGGTGCGCTGGTTCTGGTCCAGCGTGGTGCCGCCCGCCGGCGTCCCATCGCTGAACGTATCCGTGCCGTTGCTGCTCGCATGGTACCGGCTGCCCACGAGGTCGAGCGAGGGGAAATGGCCGCCGCGCGCGGCGCTCACGTTCTCGCGCGCGATGTCGGCGGCAAGCCGGCTCGACACCAGCGAGAGGTTCTGCTGCAGGGCCATGTCGACCCAGCGGTCCTCGCTGATCGGATCGGGGTTCGCCATCTCGAACGGCTCGATCGGACGCGCCAGGTAATCGAAACCGTCACCGGTGATTTCGCGCAGCAGTTCCTGCGTCGATGCGAGCGTGCGCTTGCCCGCGATGACGGCCGCGGCGCCGCTGTCGTGCGCGGCGCGGGCTTCTTCGACGTCGGTCACGGCGATCAGGCCGATCTGATAGCGCGACTCGGCCTGGTCCAGTTGCCGCTTGATCGAGACGAGTGCGACCTCCTGAGCCTCGAGATCGTCCTGGGCGGCGAGCACGTCGAAGTAACGCTGCGCGACGCGCTCGATCAAGTCCTGCTGCGCGGCCTGATAGTCGGCCTCGGCTTGCGCCACCTGCGAATCGGCGCGCTGCAGCGCCACCCAATTTTCCCACCGAAATATATTTTGCTTGAGGTCCAGGCCGTAGCGATGCGTGGTGGTATCGGTCCGCCCGTCGAAGGGGAAACTCTCGAGAATCGTGGGCGAACCGGGCGCGCCGGTGCTGACCGGTTCGGTCGTGTTCTGCGATCCCGTGTCGCGTTCGCGGGTCACGACGCCGCTGCCGGAGAGTTGCGGCAGCAGCGCGGACAGGGCCTGCGGCTTGGCCTCGAGGGCCGCCAGCCGATTCGCCTCCGCTTCACGCAAGGTGGGATCGTTCTGCAGGGCGCGTTGATACACCGCGAGGAGGTCGGCGGCGGGCGCATGCGCTGCCCCGGAGCACAGTACAATCAGAGTCAGCAGTCGCTTCATGGCTTACCGTGATATAGTGTTATATAGGACTATATCACTTACCTGCCGCAGGCTCAATACTGCGGAATTCGGGGATCCAAATCACGAGACCACGCCAAAATGCCGCCCTCGAGGTTGCTGACCGACGCAAAGCCGCTGCGCTCGAGGTAACGGGCCACTTCCATGCTGCGCCCGCCCGAGCGGCAGATCACCACCGTTTCCCGCTGCGCATCGAGTTCGCCGACGCGATCAGCGATCTCGCCCATGGGTATGTGCACGAGGTCCGCAGGCACCGGCGCCAGCTTGATCTCCCAGTCCTCGCGAACGTCGAGCAGCGTCATCGGCGTGCCGGCAGTGCGGCGCTCCAGGAACTCGCGCGGTCCAATTTGTTTGATCATCAGAATATAAACCTCTGTGCCGGTTGGGCGTTGATGAGTGGCTCGACCACGGTTTCGAACAAGCTCTCGCGGATCCATTCGGCGGCGTCCACGCGGCGGACCAGAATGGCCTCCATCACCGGCGCCACGCCGACGATGGCGAACAGCCGGCCGCCCACCCGCAGTGTCCGCTCGAAGCGCGTGTCGTAGACCGGCAGCGAACCGGTGACGGCCACGACGTCGTACTCGCCCAATGCCGCGGCATCGAATGCATCGCGCGTCTCGAAGCCCACCTTGGCATCGGGAACCGCGCGGACGTTCGCGGCGGCGGCGAGGGTGAATTCCGCATGAATGTCGATCGAATGCGTCGAGGCGGCCAGCAATCCGAAGCAGGCGCCGAGATAGCCGGTGCCGCTGCCGACTTCGAGCACCGCGTCGGCCGCATTCACGGCAAGCGCCTGCAGGATGCGGCCCTGAAGCTTCGGCGCCAGCATCGATTGGCCGAATCCGATCGGAATCGGCGCGTCGGCAAACGCGAGTTCGCGGTACGCGGGCGGCACGAACGCTTCGCGCGGCATCTCGGACAACACGTCGAGCACGCGCGGATCGAGCACTTCCCACGTGCGTATCTGCTGATCCACCATTTGATGACGAGCCGTCAAGTTATCCATGATTTCTCGAGGCAATTTAAGGCCGTTGATTATGGTCAATTTCTACAGGCGATGCCATGCCCGTGCGCTATTCTCATCAGCGCCCGCGTTCATCGAGGTCCGCGTTGATCTTGTCTCCCCTGGTGTTATGGCTCGTCACTTCGGCTGTTTTGGCTGTTGCTCTGCTCTTACTGTATGCATGGACGCGTCGTCAAGAGCGCGCCGTCAATGATTTCTCGACGCAGGTGTGGCAGCTCATGCGCGATTCGGGCGCCAAGGGCCGCATCGGAGTCGAGGGAAAACCCAGGCAACTCGGCCGGCTGATTCGCGCGGTCAACGCGTTGCTCGACAACCTCGAAAAGCGGGGCGCGCGGCTGCAGGACCGGGAGCAGCTCTTTCAGCGGCTGGTGGAGACCGTGCACGATGCGGTGCTCGTGCATCGCGAGCAGATCCTGTTCGCCAATGCGCGATTCCTGGCGTTGCTCGACATGAGCGCCGAGGAAGTCGTCGGCAAACCCTTGAGCGACTTCGTCGGACCGGAATATGTCGAGCTGGTGAAGAACAATTTGCAGAGGCGTCTGGCCGGCGAACCCGCGGCCGAACGCTACGAAGTCGAACTGCTCGGCCGGCAGGCGCAGGTGGCGCGGGTGGAACTGTCGAGCAGCGTGATCGACAGCGCGGGAGAGCCTGCTCTGCTCCTCACCGCATTGGAAATGCTGCCCGATTCCGTGGCGACCGCAAGCGGCGCGGGCGCGGGCGCCGGCGCCGGTGCGGGCAAGCCGCGCGCCATGGTGACGCTCGACGCCATGGGCGAGAGCGTCGTCACGGTCGATGCCGACGGCCGTATCGACTACATCAATCATTCCGCGGAAGCGCTGCTCGGCCAGCGCTTCGATCAAGTGATCGGCAAGTCTTTTCCGGAGGTCGCCTCGCTGGTCGATGAGGCGGATCGCCGCTCGCTCGGTGATCCGGTGCGCAAGGCGCTCACCAGCGGCGGGCGCGTGACCATGGGACGCCGCGCCGTGCTGGTTCCGGCCAACGCGGGACCCGAGCGCTCGGTGGAAATCAGCGTGACGCCGCTGCGCTTCGACGGCCCGGACATCGCGGGCCTGGTGCTGGTGCTGCACGACACCAGCGAATTGCGCGGCCTCACCCGTCAAATGACCTACCAAGCCAGCCACGACGCACTGACGGGGCTCGTGAACCGCCGGGAGTTCGAGCGGCGCCTGCAGGAAGCGATGGACTCGGCGCAAACCGGCAGCATCGCTCATGCGCTCGCCTATCTCGATCTCGACCGGTTCAAGGTGGTGAACGACACCTGCGGCCATACGGCCGGGGACAACATGCTGCGCGAAGTCGCCTCGCTCATCCGCGAAGCGGTGCGCGATTCCGACACGGTCGGGCGCATCGGCGGGGATGAGTTCGCGCTGTTGCTGACCGGATGCCCGCTCGAAAAGGCCCGTCAGATCGCCGACGATGTGGTGCGGTCGGTGAATGACTTTCGATTCGTCTGGAAAGACAAGATATTCAACATCGGCGTCAGCATCGGCCTGGTCGAGATCGGCCGCGGCGGCGGCGCCATCGAAGACCTCATGAATTCGGCGGATTCGGCCTGCTATGTGGCGAAGAAGCAGGGTGGCCTGCACGTGCACGTGTATTCGGCGCGCGAGGAGGCGAGCGCACGGCACAGCGGGGAGATTCATTGGCTGCAGAAGCTGCAGGGCGCGTTGCGCGACAATGCCTTCGAACTCTATTACCAGCCCATCGTGCACGCGCGCGCCGGCGGCGCGCGCGGTCCGGCGCTCGAGGTGTTCGTGCGTCTGATGGGCGAGGACGGCCAGCCCGGAACGCCGCCCGCGGAATTCATTCGTGCCGCCGAGCGCTACCGGCTGATGCCGCATATCGATCGCTGGGTGGTGCAGGCGGTGCTCTCGGCCTTGGGCCGAGGCGGCATGAAACTGCCGCCGGGGCGCAGCGTCGCGATCAACATCGCCGGCCAGACGCTCGGCGACACGGAATTCCTCGAGTTCGTCGTCGAGTGCCTCGATCACACGGGGGCGAGCCCCGGCGACATCTGCTTCGAAGTCACGGAAAGCTCCGTGGTCGCGAACTTGGACCATGCGCGGCGCTTCATCGCGGTGCTGCACGGCATGGGCTGCGAGTTCGCGCTGGACAACTTCGGCAGCGGGTTGAGTTCTTTCGCGACGCTGCGCACGCTGCCGATGGATTACCTGAAGATCGACGGCTCCTTCATCCGCAACCTCGCCGGCGACTCGGTCAACCAGGCCATGGTCGGCGCCATGATCGAGCTGTCGCACAGCTTGAATTTCCGCATCGTCGCGGAACAAGTCGAGGACCAGAGCTCGCTCGACAAGGTCACCCGGATGGGGATCGATTTCGTGCAGGGGTTCGTGGTCGGCCGGCCCCAGCCGCTGTCGATCATCCCGAACCCCGGGTAGGCAGGTCAGGCTTATAACGGTCCGGCAGGGCCTCATAACAAAACAATGGCATTTCTGCAGCCCTTCGGGGGAAAATGCATAACCGGCTAAAGGAGGTGAGCGATGAACATTTTTCAGGACAACACCAAGTCCATCGGCCATACGCCGCTGATCCGGATCAATCGCCTCGACGCGAGCAGCGGCGCGACGATTCTCGCCAAGATCGAGGGCCGCAATCCGGCCTACTCAGTCAAATGCCGCATCGGCTCGGCCATGGTATGGGACGCCGAAGAGCGCGGTACGCTGAAACCGGGCATGTCGCTGGTGGAAGCGACCAGCGGCAATACCGGCATCGCGTTGGCGTTTGCCGCCGCGGCGCGCGGCTATGGATGCGTGCTCACCATGCCTGAGACCATGAGCATGGAACGGCGCAAGGTGCTGGTCGCGTTCGGCGCCAAACTCGTGCTGACACCGGGCGCGAAAGGGATGAAGGGTGCGATCGCCAAGGCGGAGGAGCTGGCGGCGTCGGAGCCGGGCAAATATTTGCTGATGAAGCAATTCGAAAATCCGGCGAATCCCGCGATCCACGAGAAGACCACCGGACCTGAAATCTGGGACGACACGGACGGCAAGGTCGATGTCTTCGTGAGCGGCGTCGGCACGGGCGGCACGCTCACCGGCGTATCGCGCTACATCAAGAACACGCGCGGCAAGAAGATCCTCACGGTCGCGGTGGAACCGACGCATTCGCCGGTCATCAGTCAGACGCTCGCCGGTCAGCCGTTGGCGCCCTCGCCGCACAAGATTCAGGGCATCGGCGCGGGTTTCATTCCGAAGAACCTCGATCTTTCGATGATCGACCGGGTGGAACAGGTGTCGAACGACGAAGCCATCGCGGTGGCGCGCCGCCTGGCGCGCGAGGAAGGGATTCTGTGCGGCATCTCCTGCGGGGCGGCGATGGCTGCCGCGCTGCGTCTGGCGAAGGAGCCGGCTCAGAAGGGCAAGACGATCGTCGTGATTTTGCCCGATGCCGGCGAACGCTATTTGTCGGGTGCGCTGTTCGAGGGGCTGTTCGAGGAAGTCGAAAAGATGCAGGCCGTTGCGTAACCTCACGGGCCAATTCCTCGACAGCTACGGCAGCGATGAGCGGGCGCGCCATATCTCGCAGCGCTATTTGCCGTCGCGCGAAGCCATCGTCGAAATTCTGGAGTCAGTGCTCGATCTGATGTACCCCGGGTATTTCGGGCGCCGCGACTTGAGTGCCGAAAATCTCGGCGCGCACGTGGCCCAGTTGGTCGAGTCGCTCGCCCCCAAGCTCGAACACGAGATCGAGCATTGCCTGTGCTACGGGCGGGAGCGGGAAGCGGCGCAGCCCGAATTCGCCGAATGCGCGTCGCGAGCGCACGAATTGACGGACATTTTCATGGGCCGACTGCCCCAGATCCGCAGCTTGTTGATTCGCGACGTGCAGGCGGCCTTCGATGGAGATCCGGCCGCCACGAATCTGGACGAGGTGATCATGGCGTATCCGGGAGTGCTTGCGGTGAGCGTGTATCGCATCGCGCACGCCCTTTATGATTTGGGCGTGCCGATGATGGCGCGCATCATGACCGAATGGGCGCATTCCAGGACGGGCGCCGACATTCATCCGGGGGCGACCATCGGCCCGGCCTTCTTCATCGACCATGGCACCGGGGTGGTGATCGGCGAGACCACCGTGATCGGCGAGGGGGTCAAGCTGTATCAGGGCGTGACCTTGGGTGCGCTGTCATTTCCGCGCGATGCGAACGGGCAAATCATTCGCGGCCGCAAGCGTCACCCCACGGTGGAGAACGGGGCCACGCTGTACGCGAACGCAACCGTGCTGGGCGGAAACACGGTGGTGGGGGCGGACAGCGTCATCGGCGGGTCGGTGTTCTTGACGCGCAGCGTACCGGCGCGGTCGCGGGTGTCGCTGAAGGAGCCGGAGTTGCGGGTGGGGACGCGCGATGGGGCGGTGGAGCCGGACGCGATTTACTTCGATATCTAGAACTCGGCAGTTGACCTGCGCGCTTGGCCTGGGGGGATGCGCAGCTTCCGGGCCACGGGGGGAGCAGTGGCCCGGAGACTGCGCATCCCCCCTGACCCTGCGCGCAGGCCGACTGACGCGTCTAGTGATTGATGGAGAAAGCGCGGTGGTGGGCACCGATAGCGTCATCGTTCCCGATCGCGCCAATACTCCACCCGCCAATCGGCCCTTCGCTCAGGCCCAGGGGGTATGTAGAGCCTCGGGGGAACTGCTCCCCCCGTTCCCCCGAGGCTCTATATACCCCTTGGCCTTGCGCGAAGGGACGAATTTCCGGCGTGTGTGTTAGAGCATTTTGCCGAGAACGGGGACGAGCAAGAGCGCGACGATGTTGATGATCTTGATCAGCGGGTTGATGGCGGGGCCGGCGGTGTCCTTGTAGGGATCGCCGACGGTGTCGCCGGTGACGGCGGCTTTATGGGCATCGGAGCCTTTGCCGCCGTAGTGGCCTTCTTCGATGTATTTCTTGGCGTTGTCCCAGGCGCCGCCGCCGGTGGTCATGGAGAT
>Ga0181537_10000123_pt1 | contig 67909 bp, 63 predicted proteins | sample PEATcosm2014_Bin_39_FD_119765 | JGI IMG/M metagenome (GOLD analysis project Ga0181537, IMG submission 119765) | Peatland microbial communities from MTU Mesocosm Facility, Houghton, MI, USA - PEATcosm2014_Bin23_10_metaG | ecosystem: Environmental > Terrestrial > Soil > Wetlands > Peat | place... | reverse complement strand
ATTCCCAAATGGTCGAGGTGGGCGGAAAGCAAAATGGCTGCGTGCTGCAACTTCGGATCGGTGCCTTTGAGAATTCCGATAGCATTCCAGGTGAAACCGTCTTCTTCTTTTACGTCGGCAATGAATTTGACGTTCGTGCCGTCGTCCATTTGCGATAGGGTCTTCGCGGCGTCGGGGCTGATTTCAAAAAAGCTGATGGTCGCCATGCCGCTGCTTGCGCCTTTTAATTGATTGGGGAGGGCGGGCAGGGCTTTCTTGTCGGAACCAAATTCTTTCGCGGGGCCAGCGACGAGCACTGTAATTCCTCCCATGGCGGCCGCGGCCATCGCCGCAGGTTGTATCTTGCGTGGATTTGCGCCGGTCGCGAAAACAACGGAGCCGGGCATCAATTTAGGATTCGCGTCTTTGTCCGTATCCACTTTCTGCAAAGGCCCCGAAAATGTTGGGCTGGTAGAAAAGCGCAGCAGAAAATCGCTGCCGTAATTCAGCGTGACAGGGTTACCGTTCGCGGGCGTGACTTCGATTTTAGGTGGTTCAGTCAACTTGCGTTTGATGAGCGGCGCGGCCTGAATATAATCGCCGTCTTCGCCGGCCGGAGCGATGCCGTAAGCTCGCAACTCCGCGGCGACGTAAGTTGCGGTGACCAGTTCGTCATGCGTTCCGCTGCCGCGGCCCTGCATGGCGTCGGAGGCGAAGAATTCTTCATGGGCTCGAATACAGGCAGAGCAGACCTTTGGCTTAGGCCTAGGTGCGACAGACTGAGACTTGTTGGCGCTCTGTGCGGAGACGAAAACGGAAACAAGAAAGAGACCGGCTAAGAATGTAAGTGGAACGCGTCGAGTGGTCATGTTTAGAGTACGTGAAAGCCTAACAGATTGTTTCCTAAGCCATGAGTGCTGCGATTTAAATTCATTTTCGGATGGATATTTCGATCGCTTGCTCTGCGAGCGGCGCCATGATTTTGTATCCCGCGGCATTTGGGTGCAATCCGTCTTCGGCGAGATCGCGCTTGAGCAGGCCTTTGTCATCCACCATCGGGTCGAAGTAGTCGAGATAGATTAAGTTATTCTTGGCACAATAATCTTTTATCCAGCGATTGAGCGCGAGGATTTTGTCTGGCGAGCGCTCGGCAAATAATTCCAGCGATTGAGGCGTGTAATTATTCACGGGAAGAACGGACGCAAGAATAACCTTGACCTCATGCGCCCGCGCGAGCTCAGCCATGGAAGCCAGATTCGTTTCGATGTCTTCGAGACGCATGGGGCCTGTGTTTCCGGCGATGTCGTTGGTGCCAGCGAGAATCACAACGGCTTTCGGGTTGAGATCAATTACATCCTGACGAAAGCGAATCAGCATTTGCGGGGTGGTTTGGCCGCTGATGCCGCGATTGATGTAAGGCTTGCCGGGGAAGTCTTGCTCGAGCTGCCACTTGTCGGTGATGGAATCGCCAAAGAATACCACGCGGCTTTCGTTTTGCGCAGGAGATTTCAAGGCAGCGTTGGCATCACGATAGCGCGCGAGCTGGCCGAAGTCGTCCATAAAGATGGCAATGCGCGAGGCGCGATATTGATCAAGACCAGGGAATCCGGTTGAGGGAATAGTGGCTTGCTGGGAAAAGCCTGCGGATACGAAGCTCGCAATTGCGATAAGCATTTTACGAAAGTGCATGGCTCAATAGGATACTGCACGAGTCGGGAAAAATTCATGCCAGAGGTTGCATCTTCATCTGAAACTCTGGCATCTTGCTGTCATGGAATATCGCACACTGGGTCATTCTGGATTGAAGGTTCCGGTTCTCAGCTTCGGTACGGGCACATTCGGCGGCAAAGGCGAATTTTTCAATGCATGGGGCAGCAGCGATGTCGCGGAAGCGACACGTCTGGTGGACATTTGCCTCGAAGCGGGTGTAAATCTCTTCGATACCGCTGACGTGTATTCGAAAGGCGTTTCGGAAGAGATTTTAGCCAAGGCCATCAAAGGCCGCCGCGAAAAAGTCTTGGTTTCTACGAAAACAACATTCCGCATGGGTGGAGGGCCGAATGATTTAGGTTCTTCCCGCTTACATATTTTGCAAGCTTGCGAGGACAGTCTTCGTCGCCTCGGCACCGATTACATTGACATCTACCACATGCACGGTTTCGACGCGCAAACGCCAATTGAAGAAACCGTGAAGACTCTCGACCATCTGGTGCAGAGCGGCAAAGTGCGCTATCTCGCCTGCTCGAATTTTTCGGGATGGCATTTGATGAAGTCGATTTCTGTCGCCGAGCGATATGGCTGGGAGCGCTATTGCGCTCATCAGGTTTATTACTCGCTCGTCGGAAGAGATTACGAGTGGGAACTGATGCCACTTGGCATGAAGGAAAATGTAGCTGCCATTGTTTGGAGTCCGCTCGGGTGGGGGAGATTGACCGGTAAGATCCGCCGCGGCCAGCCGTTGCCGAAGGTAAGCCGCTTGCACTCGACCGCCGAGCAGGGCCCGCCGACGCCGGATGAATACCTCTACAAAGTTGTGGATACGCTTGATGCCGTTTCGAAAGAAACCGGCAAGACCATTCCGCAGATTGCGTTGAACTGGTTATTGCAGCGCCCGACGGTCGCCAACGTCATCATGGGTGCGCGCACCGAGGAGCAGTTGCGGCAAAATTTGGGTTCAGTCGGATGGAATCTCACGAAAGAGCAAGTCGCGAAGCTGGATGCGGCGAGCGACCAGACGCCGGTTTATCCTTATTGGCATCAGCGGCAGTTTGAGAGGAACCCCAAGCCGGTGTAGGGATCAGAAAGCCATTTGGCCACCCTCGAGATTCCTTGGCTTTGTTCAGGATGATGGCGCGTCTTCTGCTTCGCTCACGACGCGCAAGCGCCATCACATCCCATCGTAATTCGGCCCGCCACCACCCTCGGGCGGAACCCAGGTGATGATCTGGTAAGGGTCCTGAATGTCGCAGGTCTTGCAATGCACACAATTTGAAGGATTCAGGCTAATGCGCTTGCCGAAGGGCTGGCTGGCGTCATCCACCATTTCGTAAACATTTGCCGGGCAGAAATTCTGGCAAGGGCTACCAAATTCTTTCACGCAACGTGAATTGCAAATATTTGTGTCGTGAATGACAAGATGCGCGGGCTGATCTTCCTCGTGCTTCGTGCCGGAGTGATACAGATCAGTCAGCTTATCGAACGTGAGCTTGCCATCGCCCTTCGCCGGACCGAGATTTTGCGGTTCTTCCGCGCCGCTTGGGTCGGTGTAGCGCAGCTTTTCCATATGCTCGTAGCCGGGCGTTGAAGGATAGCGCGCATGCAGGCCGCGTCCGCCACTGAGCATCTGCAGGCCGGTGTTGAACATGCCGGCGAAAAACCCTTTTTCGAATCCCTGGTGCATGTTGCGGACCTGCCAGAGTTCATCTTTGATCCAACTGGATTCAACTCGGCTCTGGTAATTGCGCAACGTGGCCGCCGATGAATCGTATCTGGTCAGAGCTTCAAATGCCGTTTCCGCCGCAAGCATCCCGCTCTTGATGGCAAGATGAATTCCCTTGAGCCGGGCCGAGTTCAAGAAGCCAGCCGAGTCGCCGAGGATCATCCAACCATTGCCGGCGAGTGGAGGCAACGCGAACCATCCGCCGTAGGGCATGGTCTTGGCGCCGTAGCGAATCATCTTGCCCCCTTCGAGCAGCTTCTTCACAAAGGGGTGCTGCTTGAACGACTGCAAAATATGCTGCGGATCAACGCGAGGATCTCGGTAGTCGAGGCCGGTGACGAAACCAAGTGAGACGATGTTATCTTTGCTGCCGTAAATCCACGCGCCGCCGTATTCGTGTGTGGTCAGTGGCCAGCCCATGGTGTAAATCACTTCACCCGGCGCCATTCGGGCCGACGGAACTTCCCACAATTCTTTTATGCCGACGCCATAAGTCTGTGCATTTGAATCTTTGGTCAGGTCGAATTTCTCGATGAGCTGTTTGGTGAGCGATCCGCGCGGGCCCTCGGCCAGAATTACAACTTTTGCATTGAGGTCGTAGCCTGGCTCGAAGTTCGACTTTGGACGATTCTCTTTGTCCACGCCTTTGTCGTCGGTGCGGACGCCAGTGACGCGATTGCCGTCGTAGAGAAGTTCCGAGCCGGCGAATCCGGTGAAGACGGTGATTCCGGTTTCTTCGACTTTGCTTCCCAGCCACTTTACAAAGCGATTCAGCGAGATGACGTAGTTGCCGTGATCGCGCAATGGCGGCGGAGTGATAGGAAACTTAAATTGATGCTTTTCAGTAAAGAAATAAACAGCTTCTTTGTTGACTTCGGCGTCAAGTGGAGCTTCATTTTCAAATCCCGGCAGCAACTCGCGCATCGAGCGAGGGTCGAGCAACGCGCCAGACAAACAATGCTGGCCAATCTCGCGGGCCTTCTCTAATACATAGATATTTTCTTTGCTGAGGTGCGAATCAGGATGGGAAGCGGTGTGCGCATCAATCAATTGGGACAGCCGCAACGCGCAGGCCATGCCGGCAGGCCCGCCGCCGACGATGACCACATCGGCCGGCATCTGCGGCCGTTCTATTCCTTCGAGCGGTTTGCGAAAAATCATGCTCATAGGTAACTAACGATGACGCCTAACGATTGGCCAGGCTTCCTATCTCTCCCAGACCAAGCAGCACACTGTCGGCTGTAACCAGAGTTAGATTCAAAACCTTCGCGGTCGCAGCTAAGAAACGATCCGCGGGATCGGCATGAGGTAACGATAAGACGAAACTTGCGCGCACAATCTCCTGAGTAAGCGGAGCCTCTCTCATCTGAGAAGCGGCACGCTCCACCCATCCTAAAGGATCGGCGATGCGAATGCGTTTCTTCTGGGCAAGGGTAAGAACCTCCCAAATGCTGATTGGGGACAGCCACAATTCATTGTCTGCGCTCGAGAGCGCTTCTGCCACGCGCTTTCCCAGACGGCTTGGATCGGACTTGCTCCACAGCCATATGTGCGTGTCGAGAAGAAGCTTCAATCGCGGTAGGCCTCGAACTCTTCCAAGTCAATCACCGGAGAGACAACGTCGCCCAGGAATTCGACCGTCCCGATCATGTCTCCCAAAAACTTTCGCTTGCGATCGGGGCCTGCGGGAATGACTTCGGCGACAGGTACCCCGTGACGGGTAATTCGCAATGGCTGCTGCGTTTTGTGAACCTGTTCGATCAGGCCCAAACACTTGGCCTTGAATTTCGAGATGGGAATATCTCGCATGACCACTATTTTAACCATAGTCACTTTAATTGGTCAAATTACCCACCCGCCTTCACTTTCTTCACTTCTTCGATCAATGGCGGAACGATGTCGAACAGATTGCCGACCACGGCATAATCCGCAATCTCAAAAATCGGAGCTTCGGAGTCTTTATTGATGGCGATGATGCCACGCGCGCCTTTCATGCCGACGATGTGCTGAATCGCACCGCTGATACCGAGGGCCAGATATAACTTGGGTGCGACGGTCTGGCCGGAAGATCCGATTTGGCGATCCATGGGAAGCCAGCCCGAGTCGCAGATGGGACGCGAAGCCGCTAGTTCTCCGCCAAGCGCGTCGGCAAGCTGTTTGGCAATTTCGATGTTCTTCTGCTCTTTAATTCCGCGACCGACGGAGACGATAATTTCGGCCTGAGTCAGATCAACGGCCTGCTTGGCTTCTTTGAATACTTCCTGCGGTTTGTTGCGGACCACGCCGTCAGCGATTTCGACTCTTACAGTTTCCACTGGCGCGGCGCTCGTGCCATCTTCCGCTTTATCCCCGCGAAACGCGCCATTTTGAAACGTCGCGAACCAGGGACCGGTTCCGGTGAAGCTTACATCGGCAGCCAATTTGCCTTGAAACATCTGGCGAGTGAAAAGAAGCTTGCCGCCTTCGTGCTTGAATCCGATGCAGTCGCTGATGACGGTGCTGCCCATGGCCGTCGCCAATTTGGGAACGAAGTCGCGCACCTGATAAGTGTGCGGCATGAGCAAGAGCTTTGGCTGTTTCGAGGCAACGAACTGCTTCAGTCCAGCGGCAAATGCATCGGGCGTGTACGGCTCCAGCTTCGCCGACTCGACCGCATAAACTTTGGTGAGTTTTTTCGCAGCAAGTTCGTTGGCAAAATCGCCAACGCTGGCTCCCACGACGGCAGCTTCCAGTGCCCAGCCGGTAGCCGCGGCAATGGCTTGCCCAGCGGCTATAGTCTCGAATGACGCGCGATTGAGTTTGCCTTCGCGCTGTTCGGCAATTACAAGAATTATGTCAGGCATGCGGCCCCTTAAATTCAAGAGTTGTCAGGGTAGGCATATCCCAATGCCTATCCCAATATCGTGGGCCGACCAACTTTACTCGTACACGGTGCCGCGGAAGTGTAGTCCAGCGCCGATGAGCGTGAACCCAACTACAGCTTCGACGGCAATCCACCACGTCCACAGGCTGGATCCGTCGCGCAATCCAGGCAGGAGAAACGTGAGCACGAGCATCAGGTCGATCCAGAGGAGCAATTTGCCGCAGGTGATAAGGCCCATGCCTTTGCACTTGCGCTCAACAATGCCCTCTTCTTCCAGCAAATCCATTCGCAGTCCTGACATATAACGTTTGATGTTCTGTCAGGAAAATTCGTGGCCTTATAAAACCCGCAATTCGTTGCGCAGCTTCTCTACCAGCTTCTTCGCCACTTCGGCCGGCGGCCCTTCAATGAACTCGGTATTCTTCGTTTTCTGCGGGATGTAGAGTTTTTCGATCTTCTGCAAATTATTGCCGATGGCGGATTGCACTTCGGCCAGCGCCACTTTCCGCAAAGGCTTGTTCTTTGCATTCTTAATCCCGATCAAGGTCGCGTAGCGCAGCTTGTTGATGCCGGATTGAATCGTGAGCACGGCGGGCAGCGGCATGTCCACGAATTGAAAGAAGCCGGCTTCCAGTTCGCGCTTTACTTTAATTCCTGCATCAGTCTCTTCAATCTGCATGATGATGGTGGCATGTGGCCATCCCAACAACTCCGCAAGAATGACTCCAACCTGCGCATAGCCGTAGTCGTCCGATTGCAGTCCCGTAAAAATTAAATCGAATTGTTCGTCTTTAATCGCGGCTGCGAAAGCTCGCGCTGTGTTGAAGGCATCCAGCCCGACGAAAGCATTGTCTTCGAGATGGATGGCGCGGTCCGCGCCTTTAGCCAGGGCTTCGCGCAAAACCTGCTGCGCTCGCGCTGGACCGGAGGTGATGACGACGACTTCGCCGCCATGCTTTTCTTTCTGCCGCAGCGCTTCTTCGAGCGCGTAGGCGTCCGGCTCATTCACCTCGTAGGAAACGTCTTCCCGAATCCACGTAGCGGTCTCGTTGAGTTTAAGCGGTGCATCTTTCTGCGGCACCTGCTTCATACAAACCAATATCTTCAAGCGGAACTCCTTGCGATGAGCAAACTAGGTAGTATAAACGACCAACCTCGCCGTTGGCACTTAGCCGTTGGCAATTAGGGCGGATGGGGCTGAGGAGTAATCCCCCAGGTGTATGGTTGGAAGATTGGCGCCGGCGAATGCTCAACACCAATTGCTATTCGGTGAACACTACCGACTGCACACCCGAAATCTCAAACCGCTTCCGGCAGCGCATGTTCTTGCAGGCCAGCATGTCGTCTTTGCGGAGCATGTAGGAACGAGCTTTGGCGAAGCGGGCGCGGTCGCGCTCATCGGCGCGTCCGGCGAGTTGTTTCTTCTTAGTGCGGACGACCCAGGTAATTTCGTATTCGCCGGGTTGCTGGCAATGCGGACAACTCAGCGAAGCCATCTTCTTTTCCATGCGTTCATCGAAAAATTCGCGTTCTTCCATAATTTTGGCGCGCTACGGGGTTCCTAAAATGCAATTTCTTGCATTATGGCAGTTTTGGCGCAGAGAAGCTATGGCAAGATGGAGAACTGAGACGGGAGTGAGCAATTCTCAGGTACAAGCATGCCCAAGAAAAAGAAAACCAAGGCGTTTAGCGCGGTGAAAGCTGTAAAAGAGATGGCACGGGAAAGGATTGGCACGCTTCCGCGAGTGCAGGTGTTGGAGAGTCGAAAAAAGAAGAAAACTCAGCAGCAGCGCAAACCCACGCTCGAACAGCTCTTAGGCGAGGAATAGCGCCCTAAGGGCAGATTCCGTTGTTGTTTCCGTCGACGACTTGGGCCGTGGCTACAATCGTTGTGCCGGAAGTAGGATTGCTGGCATTCGTGTAGTAGGTTGCAATGATCTCGCCGCTTCCACAAGTATTTGTGCCGGTTGCCAGGCCAGTGCTGTTGATTGTCGCCACGCTGAGCGCGTTTGAGCTCCAAACGACGTTGTTCGTAATATCTTTTGTATCGGAAGGGTGAATATAGTTACCAATTGCCTTGAATTGAAGCTGAGCCCCGATGCCTTGGAATGTGACCATTGTCGGGATGAGCGTAATGGACGTTAGCTGCTGATCACGCGCACACCCGGGGACGAACAATGTGGTCAACGAAAGCAGTACCACCCCGCAAAGACGAATTGCCGTTCGAAGCATCGCGTAGCTACTCCTTTGCTGACTATTACTTGCAGGTAAATCTATGTGAAGATCAGGCAAAACGCAAGTTATTCCGTCACTGTTTGCCGGACGAACCGTGAGAACTCGAGTACGTCGTCTTCAGTTGTGTCGAACGAGCACATCCAACGGACGACAGATTTTGGCTCATCCCAGACATAGAAGAAATAGCGTTCCTGGATCTTGGCTATCGCCGCTCTAGGAATTTGGGCGAATATGCCATTGGCTTGAACTTCATGCACGATTTTGATCTGCTGGATGCTGCTGATTTCCCGCTTGAGCAATTGCGCCATGGCATTGGCGTGGCGGGCGTTCTCCAACCATAAATCGTTGGTAAGAAGGGCCTCAAACTGGGCTGAGATAAATCGCATTTTAGAAGCCAATTGCATGCCTTGCTTGCGCAAGAAAGGCATGTCTTCCCCGAGTTTCGCGTTGAAGAAAATCAAGGCTTCCGCGCCCATGGCGCCGTTCTTCGTGCCTCCAAATGACAGCACATCCACCCCGGCGTCACAGGAAATTGCTCGCAGGCTTAGGTTTAGCGAAGCCGCGGCATTAGCGATGCGGGCCCCGTCCAGGTGTAAGAACATGTTGCGATCGTGCGCGAAATTGGCAAGGGCCCGAATCTCGCCGGGAGTGTACACCGTTCCGACCTCCGTGGACTGGGTGATCGAGATCACTCGCGGCTGGACGTGGTGCTGGTCGCCGATACCGTGATATGCATGGGCGACATTCTCGACAGTAAGTTTACCGTTGGCAGCGGCAATTGGCAGAAGTTTGCATCCGGTGAACTTCTCCGGCGCGCCGCATTCGTCTGTATAAATGTGCGCAGCTTCGCTGCAAATGATTGCGTGATAAGAATTTGTCAGTGCTTTGAGGCTGAGGCAATTGGCGGCTGTGCCGTTGAAAACTATGTAAACGCCTATGTCATCGCCGAATTCTTGGCGGAATTTCGCCTTGGCCGCCTCGGTGTATGCGTCGTCTCCATAACCCACGGTGTGGCCGTGATTTACACGGGAAATAGCCTGCAAAATCGCGGGATGAATGCCGGCATTATTATCGCTGGCGAAACTACGCGCAGGTTTCGACATGCAAACCAATGTAGCAGAAGTGCATTAGATAAAGGGACATGCGGCTATTTCGCGGTTAGGGATAATGCGGCGCCGACGACTATGCCCGGATTGTTCGCGCTGTCCGTTTGTTGAACAAAGGCGACGACTCGCAAATTCGCCGGATCCGCACCACGTGGAATTTTGATCTCGACATCTCTGGAAAATTCTTTTCCCTTTTTCAAATTTCCAATTTGTTCGAAACTTTGTACCACGGCCACGTGGGAGAGGCGGTGTCCGCCGTTCTCTCCGTGCAAAACTTGCGACTCTGCGTGGTTCAGGGCTAAGACGATGTAAACTGCCCCAGACCCTTCGCCTGCCTCTACATGAGCTTTTAATTTGTCAGGAGAATCTATTGTGGAAGAGATTTTCACTGGAATCGTTCGCTCGGCGCGTGCCTTCTCCACACTTTCCTGTAAAGAACGCTGGTCGCTACCGGTGAATTGTGATTCGCCGTCCACCACCATTTGGGGCGTATAGACCGAGGCCAATTTGAATTGCTTTCCATACGCGCTTTGCCGATCGGTTATATCCTGCGAAGAGAATGGATCCTTCCAGCCATCGCTATTCCAGTAAGTGACATGCTCACTGAGAACGATGAGTTCAGCGCCGGGAATCGGCTGTTTGCTATCGAGTTGTTGCAGCAAGCGATCCGCGGGAGGGCAACTCGAGCAACCCTCCGAGGTGAAGAGTTCCAGGAGAACGGGGGTCGGTAAATTCGTGGGAGTCGTGTCTGCCGCGTTGACAAAATTGCCCGCGATTAATAAGGTCGCGGCAAACAATAAGAATTTGTACATGAGATATACTCGCTTCTGGCTAGACTGCGGCCCTGTTTTATTTGACTTTCGCCAGCCAAAAAAGTTACATCCCTGAATCTCTCTGAGGTCCACCGCGTACTCTATAATCGCTCTGCAACGTCATGCGCGAACTTCCGCTTATTGTTCTTTTTCTTGCTGCATCCGTGTTCGTGCAGGGCGGCAAGTCTAGTCCGGCCAACGTTCCTCAGCCGCGTTTTGAAGATGTTGCGCAACAAGCCGGGCTCACCGTGTCGCATATTTCTTCAATCGACAAGCGTTACATCGTTGAATCCATGAGCGGCGGCGCCGGGCTGATTGATTGCGACAATGACGGCAAGCTCGACATTATTACGGTCAACGGGTCGACGATTGATCGTTTCAAGCAAGGCGGCGATCCCATGATCACGCTCTATCATCAGGATGCAGATTTTCACTTTCGAGATGTCACGGCCACGGCAGGACTCACACGCAAAGGCTGGGGCATGGGGGTAGCCGTCGCTGACTACGACAACGACGGCTTGCCGGATATCTATGTGACCGGCTACGGGGGCAATGCGCTTTATCACAATCTGGGCAACTGCAAATTTGAAGATGTCACGGAAAAGGCTGGAGTTGGCGGCGGAGGATTCAGCACCGGAGCGGCCTGGGGCGATTATGACAAAGACGGCAATCTTGACCTGTTTGTCTCACGCTACGTGCACTTCGATTTGGACAAGCTGCCGCCATTTGGAGTGGATGAAAAGAATTGTCACTTCAAAGGCGTGCCAGTGCAGTGCGGCCCGTGGGGACTTCCGGGCGAGTCAGACTTACTTTATCACAACCGCGGCGATGGGACCTTCGAGGAAGTCTCCAAGAAAGCTGGCGTGGATGATCCTAATCACTATTACGGGCTGGGCGTGATCTGGGGGGATTACGACAACGATGGCTGGCCTGATTTATTTGTCGCCAATGATGCCGGGCCTAATTATCTTTATCGGAACAAGCATGATGGGACGTTCGAAGAGTTGGGAATGATTTCCGGCATTTCGTTGAGCGCGGACGGCCAGGCGCAAGGCTCCATGGGCGTGGATTGGGACGACTATCGCCACGAGGGCCGCATGGCAATGTTCGTCACCAACTTTACCGAGCAGCCCGATGCGCTATACCGCAATATGGGCACGGACGGATTTTCCGATGAAGGGCAGCATGCCGGAATCGCGAAGCCGACTTATCAATTGGTGGGATGGGGTACGGCATTTTTTGATTTTGATAACGATGGATGGGACGATTTATTTGAAGCAAATGGACATGTCTATCCCCAATTAGACTCGCTTGTGGGAGCGGCGCGGTATCGAGAGCCCATGCTGCTGTTTCGCAATAAGCATGACGGCACCTTCGAAGATGTCTCTTCAGTTCTCGCGAGCATTCCTGACGCGTCGCGGCGGGGCGCAGCCTTCGGTGATCTGAATAATGATGGCAATGTGGATATCGTGGTCATCAACATTGACGGCCCGCCGTTGCTGCTTCTAAACACGACCAAAAGCAAGAATCATCGCGTGCTGTTCAAGCTAGTCGGCACGAAGAGCAATAAGTCCGCGATTGGGGCGCGAGTCACGGTACGTTCTGGAACGATGTCGCAGTTCGATGAAGTGCGCGCGGGCGGCAGCTATATCTCGTCGAATGATCCCCGGCTGCATTTTGGGCTGGGCGCGAACTCGATAATGAATCAGGTGGAAATCCATTGGCCAAGCGGGAAGGTCGAAACGCTTCATGATGTTCCTGCCGACTTCATCTACACCCTCGTCGAGGGAGACGGAATTCAACAGAAAACAGCATTGCCAGCGCCATAGGAAAGAAAATATCGGGCGCTGGCAAAGCAAAATGTTACGGCGCCCGATCGCCCCGCTTTAATACTCTTTTCCAGGCTCGCTGCAATTGGCATGAATGACTTTGACGCTCTGGGCCCTGATCGTGTTCCAGCCTGCGCCCGTGGTTGTGCCTTCGTTGTAGGGCGTAGTGATGTTTTCAACCGGGTCATTCTTGGCAACCGTGCCCGTTACCCTCACGGTGTATTCTATTTTGCCTCTTAACGCCGAAGTGTCGCCGCCGATGATGCGATACTGCTTGGGTCCGGGGCCGCCGCCAGTGATTGTGTAAATCCCGTTGGTGGTGGACAAGCATCCCTCCACCGTGCGTACCCCCACGACTTGGGGCGCCGCCCCTGCTTGGTTTTCCTGGCTCTCTTGCGCTGACATCATCCCTGCCAAACATAAGATCATTATCAAATGTGCTGAAAGCCGCATGTTTTTTCTCCTCTATCCCATTAGATAAAGTGCGCGCGAACGCGCGGCGGACGCGGGAGTTCGCGAGGAGATTGACTTAATCGGCAGGATAATTCCGCCTATTTGAAGTGAGTAGATGGAAAAGTGTGAGGGCAAATGAAAAAGGGCCGCATGCGCGACCCTAAAAGAAAACTCCGTCAGAAGGCTAAGCTGCGTCTTTGTTTCGATCTACGCCCGCAGGCAGACCCATCCCGCCGACCTTCATCCGCGGATCGATGCCGTATGCGTAGGTCAGCCCTGATGCAATTTCGTACACGGTTGCGCCTACGTTGAATATGTAAACGGTCGCCGCGACGGCCGATGGGTTGTGGACAAGTCCCAAGCAGTACGTCCATGAACTAGCGCTGCTTACGGGATTAATATCGGTCACTGGGCCCGGCCAGGACGGCGTCGCGGGCGGTGTGATGCTCGCCGTATCGAAATCTATTACTGGACGCGCATATTGTCCCATTGTGAATGGTGATTGCAGATTGCCTACCGGAGAGGCTGCCCCACTTTCACCCTGGCCAAAGATTGCAGTCGTTCGAACCAGGTAGCCGCCGGGGTTGTTGTCACTATTGAAGATGCGAAGAAGGACATAATCGGATCCGGCTACCAGGGCCGATGGGACTTGGGCCAGAGGGCTCCAATTGCTGGTCGGGGCCAGGCTGGTAATAATGGACACACTAGGACTGGTGCCTCCGGGGAGCCCCGCTCCAACATACTGGAACCAGGCATTCGAGGCATTGACGCCCGAGCCGCCGATGGAAAAGTTGCCATTCACCGCATTGCTGGCGCTGAAACCAAGGTTGTAAAGGTAAACTGCCATGTTCATTTCTCCTTAGCTGGAAGTGACGTGCTAGGGCCCAAATTGATGTGTTGCGCACGTTACGCTGCTGGTATGCGTAAGTCAAGTCCCAAAACGGGTTAATGTACGGCCTTATTTTGCCGGTAAAGCGCTCAACACATTCAAATGGTAACGAGGGTCGGCGCGCAGCGAAACTAATTCAGGCTCGTTCTTGATGTCGTCCAAGTTCTGACCGGTTTTTACGGCGGCGATAAGCGCGTCCAACGCTTTATCACGTTGCCCTGCGACTTCATATGCTATGGCCACTTCAAACAGAATCGTGGGGTCCTTCACGGCCTCCAACGGGACCGTTTGAAGTTCCTGCAAGGCAGCCGCTGTGGCGCCGCTCTTCGCGAGATATAGGGCTAATTCGGCTCTAAGATCAACTTGGTCCGGGTGTTTGTTGATATCGTCCTTTACCAGTTCAATTGCCTGCCTGTAGGCCTGGTTCGCCGTCGTTTGATTGTGCAGCTGCCGATATGCGTCGCCTAGGCTGGCCCAGCTGTTGTAGTCGTTCGCATTGAGCGCGACGGTTTTCTGGAAGGCCGCCGCTGCCAGATCATACTTGCCCTGGAAATAACGGATGGTGCCCAAGTTGTTGTAAACGTCAGCATTGGGCTTGATTTCCAAAGCATGCTGTAAAGCGGAGGAGGCATCGTCATCCCGGCCTAACGCATGGTAGACCGCTCCAAGATTGACCAGAGCTCTTACATCATCAGGTTCGATGCGCGTGACGTGTTCCCAATTTGTCGCGGCGTCTTGGTAGTGTCCGGTGTTGTATGCTTCCAACCCAATTTCCATATACGTGCGCCAATCGTTGGGATCGAGTGAAAGCGCGCGTTGTAATTGCGCAGCAGCCTCATCTTTCTTACCCTCGCTCGCATAAGCTATGCCCAGGTCGCGATGCGGCGCCGGGTTCTTGGGGTCGAGTTGAATAGCTCTTTGGAATTCCTTCACCGCGCCCGGTAAGTCGCCTGCCTCAGTCTTGACGAGGCCGAGCGAGATATGGGCCTCAGCGAGGTCACCATCCATCGCGACAGCCTTACTGGCATTGTCAGCAGCAAGCTTGGTCCATTGTGGGTCGGGACTTTCGTGATTCTTGAAGTGATACGCTTCTCCCAACCCCGCATAGCTGACCGCCGATTGGGGGTCAAGCTGGACCGCTCGTTGTAACAGAGCGATCGCTTTGTCTACATTTCCTGTACGATCCCAGGTATCAAGATATTGACGCGCACGCTGGTAGAGAGCATACGCGTTATCTTCAACTGGAAGGTCCTGGATTCCGGTGATTTGCGCCGTCCTGGGCCGATGAAAGTAACGCCAACTGCCCGCGGCTAGCAACAAGACGATGAAGAGCATCCCAACGACAGCCCACGTGGCCCTTTTATGCGATCGCACCGTATGAATCGGAATCGCGCCTGAAAGCCAACTGGCGGGACCGCTTAAAGCGATGTTGCTGGTGCGTCCGCCGCGGAGAAGGGATGCCACCTCCCCCATGGTCTGAATACGCTTTTCAGGATCTTTCTCTAACATGCGCGCGATCAAGCTGACGATGGGCTGTGGTACTTCGGGGCGCAACTGCGTCAGATCGCGAGGCGGGGTGAAGTGGAGATTATGCAGAATGGCGATGGAATTAGGACCGTCGAAGGGGAGTTTCCCGCTGAACATTTCGAACATCACAATCCCAAACGAGAAAATATCAGAGCGGGCATCAACCCTTTCGCCCCGTGCCTGTTCGGGCGACATGTAAGCGACGGTGCCTGGGGCGACGCCCGGTTGCGTCAGGGTAAACGACTGCGTAGGGGTCGAAGCCGAGCTGTCCCCGGGGTCATACTCAATACGAGCCAGGCCGAAATCGAGCACTTTCACCAGCCCGTCCCCGGTGACCATGATGTTCCCGGGCTTGAGGTCGCGATGAATAATTCCGGAGGCATGCGCCTTGGTCAGGGCATCGGCGATTTGCGCGCTATAGATCAACGCGTCATCGATGGCGAGTTTTTTTTGCCTGAGCAGGGAGAGCAGGGTTGAACCGCGAACGTACTCCATGGCAATGAAGTCAGTCCCGTCCTGCGAGTTGACTTCGTAAATAGTGATAATGTTGGGGTGATTGAGGGCGGAAGCGACTAAAGCCTCCCGTTTGAAGCGGGCACGCGCATTAGCACTGATGGGACGATCGCTGGGCAGAACCTTAATGGCGACGTCGCGATTCAGAGTGGTGTCATGGGCGCGATACACCACACCCATTCCGCCCGCGCCCAAATCCGCGACGACTTCGTAATGCGAGAGTCTCCGCCCGATCAACGGCTTGCCCCTCGAGAGAAAGTGGCTAAACCGAGATTCTACACTCGCTCGGCAATGCCACGCGCGACAAGTAGATACCGGGCCGGTTCCGGCTGCATCCACAGTGCATTGGGCCCACGCTAATCCCGCTCAAAGGGTTCGCGCGCCATGCCTTGGGATGAAGCCGATCCGCCACCTTCATGTTGCTTTTGCCAGTCGGCTTCGTTCAATACGGAGATAGCTTCCAGCTTCTTCTTTTTGAGGCCGGCGTTAATCTCCGCCAGATCTTTGTCCGTACGTTTACGAAAGTCGGTGATTACGTCTTCCAGTTCGTGCGTCAGAGCTTCACTTCGAGCCACCTGCTGCTGCGACGGCCGGCCTTCATATCCGTTCACTTCGCCGTAAACGTCCCCAATGTATTCGCGGATTCGCTCCTCGCCCGTAATGGCGCCGCCTTCCTTGGTGGCCACGATTTTCGAGCGCATATCTTGCATATCTTTGGAGAGCTGCGTCAAACGGGTGCGCAGAAGATCTTTTTCAGAAAGTTTGGATGCGCGGGCATTGGCCTCATCACGGACACTCTCAATTGCGTCCACGGCATAGGTCATGTGGCCCATTAATTTGCTCAGTTGAACGGCGAGATCGAATTCAGCCTTGCGATCCGCCTCGGAAAAGGTAGCTCGAGGGTCGAGAGTGATTTTCAATGGCGCGGTATAAACCTGATCTCCTTTGGTCAATTTCACCGTGTACATTCCGGGCAGAACGCGAGGCCCTTGCGTTGCGCCAAAAAGTGCCTGCGCAGCGGGTGGAACTGAAGGTGGTTTTAACCTCATGCCCCAGGTCACACGGTTCAGGCCTCTATGTTTGCTTCCGGGGATCGTATCAACGAGTTTGCCGTCGGAGTCGAGAATCTCGATTTTGAGGTCACCATAGATATGGCGACTCTTTTGGTAATAAGTGATGGCAGCATCGCTAGGCCGGCTAGGGCCAACAAACGCCTCGTCGCCCAGGGCCCACCCGCCATTCGCTTGCAGATACTGCACGACCGGACGGCCCTCCAGCACGGCGGCAGGCTTTGCCATGAAATCCGGGGTGAGGGCGCGAAGGGAGGAAATGTCGTCAATGATCCAGATGCCACGGCCATGGGTCGCCAAAACTAAGTCAGATTCCCGAGGATGGATGACGATGTCGCGAACCGCGACGGCAGGAAAGTTTGAGCCTTTATATTGCGCCCAGTGCCCACCGCCATCAATGGATATCCATAGACCGAACTCGGTACCCACGAAGAGCAGATTGGGATCTACCGTATCTTCCGCGATGACGTGGGCATAGCCGCGAACGCCGCCATCGTTGAGATTGAGAGAAGTCCAGGTTGTACCGTAGTCGGTCGTCTTGTAAGCGTAAGAAGTGATGTCGCCGAAGGTGTGGCGGTCGAACGTCGCATACGCGGTGGCCTCATCAAAACGACTGGCGGCGATGGTGCTTACCCATGAATTCTTCCCAAGCCCGCTGATGTTGCCCACAACATTGGTCCAGGTTCTACCACCGTCGCGGGTGATTTGCACGTTGCCGTCGTCGGTACCGACCCAGATAATCTGCCCATTCTTGGGTGATTCGGAAATGCTGTAGATGGACGTGTGCATTTCGGCGGAAGAGTTGTCCACGGTGATACCCCCGGATTCTTCCTGTTTCTGTTTTTCGGGATCATTCGTCGTGAGATCGGGCGAGATTTTTTCCCAGGATTGACCATGGTCGCGCGAACGCCATAGAAATTCCGAACCAATATAAATGGTTCCTTTTTCGTTCGGACTCATGTGAATCGGCGTATTCCAATTAAAGCGCAGCCTTTTCTGCTGGTAACCCGGCAGAGGTTCGATCGACCGGGATTCAAGTGTGTGCCGGTTAACCCGGCCGATGTTGCCACCCTGGGCCTCGGCATAGATATAGTTCGGGTCTGAAGGGTCAACGAAAGCCCAGAAACCGTCGCCGCCATAAATGTTTTCCCATTGGGAGTTAGCGACGCCACCCGGGTACGAAGAATCGCCGATCCAGGTGCTGTTGTCCTGCAAACCGCCATAAACGTGGTATGGATCGTCATTGTCCACGCTTACATGGTAGAACTGCGAAATGGGAAGATTGAGTTGGTGCTTCCAGCGCGTGCCACCGTCTTCGCTGCGCCATAAGCCGCCGTCATCGCCCCCGTAAACCACGCTGGGATTGGATGGATCAATCCAGATATCGTGAAAGTCCCCGTGCGCGTTGGCGACAAAACTAAAGCTTTTTCCCCCGTTGACGCTGAGCAGCAAGCCCAGATCGGGTTTGAAGATCTTGTTCTCATCTTTGGGATCGACGATCAGGTTGGCGAAGTAAAAAGGCCGCCAGATCATGTACGCGCTGGCATCGAGCTTCGTCCAACTCGCGCCGCCATCATCGCTGCGAAACAATGCGCTGTCCTTGCTTTCGATCATGGCATAGACGGTTTGCGGCTTTGAGGGTGCGACAGCCAGGGCGATTCTGCCCCAGGGTTTGGCGGGAAGGCCTTTTGCGTTGGCATCGTTAATCTCGGTCCAATGGTCGCCACCGTCGGTGGATTGGAAGAGCCCACCTCCGGGACCGCCGGAGCGGAAAGTCCACCCCTGCCTCCGGAAGTCCCACATCGAAGCATAAATATTCTTTGGTGCTTGGGGGCTTGCCGCCAACATTCCACACCCGGTTGAACCATTCGCGCCGGCCAAGACCTTGCGCCAGGTTTTGCCGCCGTCGGAGGTCTTGAACACTCCGCGTTCGTCATTGTCGTTCCACGAATGGCCGGTCGCACACACGAGCACACTGTTGCCATCGGCCGGATCGATGAGGATTTTCGCGATATGCTCCGTGTCTTTAAGACCGACGTTGGTCCAGTTTTCCCCATCGTCAGTCGATTTGTATACGCCATCGCCAATCGAAACGCTGTTTCGCATCCAGGATTCGCCGGTCCCTGCCCAAATCGTCTTGTGATTTGAAGGATCAATGGCGAGCGCGCCAATCGATTGCACGTCTTCGCGGTCGAAGACCGGTTTGAATGTAGTTCCGCCATTAACTGATTTCCAGATACCACCACTTGCCGCAGCCGCAAACACAGTTACCTGGCCATTTTCTTCCACACCTGTGACCGCGGCCACACGGCCGCTCATAGCCGCCGATCCGATGTTGCGTGCGGGCAAGCCGGAAATCGTAGCAGAATCGAATTTGATTGGCTGCTGCCCTCGAGCGCCGGTTGCGGGAAAGAGCAAAGCCAGCGAAAGAATCGGCACATTGAATTTCAGGGCACAGATGGAGCGAAGAGTCATTTTATTGTCCTTGTGAGAGCTTATTTCTTGGCGGCATCACTCTTGAGTGAAGCTGGAACTGCGAAATCTGAATTTTCCACGGGTACGTTGGCTTCCATCTTTTCGATAGTTACAGTCTGCCACTGGGAGGGATCGGTCTTTGGTCCCGACGCGATTGAAAATGGGAAATAGACGCCGGCGACCTGCTTGTAAGAGCCAAGGTCGATGGTATTTTCGCGCACAGAGCCGCGAATAAACTCCTGCGTTTCTTTGCGGATCTCGAGGTAGGTGTCGGGATCGAGGTAATAGTAGATGATGTCGCCATTCTTGAGCGTGACCTTAAGGCGAAGCGCGTCATCTCCATCCACCGTATCGTGCCCCAGATATTCGACCTTATTGCCTTTTGCCTGATAATCGACGAGCGGACCATCAAAATCGGCGTCGATGAGTAGGTCTCGCATGTCATCGTCGCCCATCAATTGCGGGTCTTTGCGTCCGCCGAATGGTTGGATCTGCCAGCCGGTCGTTCCGTCATACGCCTGCACTTGGGTCATGCCTTGCAGAGAAAACGTCTCGCGCACCAGGTTGGGGCGCATAGTTTCCTGGCCGACGACGCCAGTGAACCCCCCGCCTGCGACCAGTTTGCCCGTGGAGCGCAGAGTTTTAATCGCCTTGATTTTCTCCAGTCCACCTTTGGCTTCGATGTTCTTCTGGACGAGCTCGTCCGCAGTTTGAGACGATGCGAAAAGACTCAAGCTGAATACGGCAAACAACGCGGCAACATAACGACGCATGCAAGACTCTCCTGTCCCGTGCAGTAAGCAAAACGCAACTTTAAACTGTTTTGACGCATATGCCAACTATTGGTCACCGTGGCCAACGCTCTTGGTGTGCGTTCCTTGGGAATCTCCCTTCATACTTGTGGCTGGGACAGCCGGTTGTCACTATGAACCTGTCACAAATTCATTGGAGGAAGGGCCTTGGACAATCCGTGTTGCCTGCGTTGTAATCGGGAGTTGGAAGCCGGGAGCAAGTTTGTCTCTTTGTATATGTTTGCGCAGACGGTCGGCATCCGCCCGCGACAAAAGTCATCGGCGCATCGGATCTCCTTCTGTCCGCAATGCTCGGTGTCGCTGGCAATGGGACTGCCGCCGGAAGGCTCGCTCAACATCGCGGCGTGGGACATGATTCGAGGTTTAGTTAGTGCCGATCCGGGTTTGAGCGATGCGGCCTGGGAGAATTTGCGAGGCGTTATAGGCCTCTTGTCTTCCGGGGGCGAAGGGAAAGACGCACCAGCCTCGGACGCATGGGTAAGATTCAGTCGAGCCGGTTAACTGAGGGATGGGGAAATCGGCCCCTTCAATATCTCTATATGGTTAGAGTTGGGCGCTGGCGTAAGAGTTGATTTCGCAGTTGAGGCAGATTTCTTCGAATTTTGGGCTAGTCCATTCCATTTTTTTCTCCTTTGCTCCTGACCAAAATTTAACACAACCAATGGTTGGCATCAAAGCACATTGTCGCGGGAGGCGGCTGTAATCGCTGTGGGGCGAGGCATCGGCCGGCCGACGCCGTTATACTAAGGCAGTGGGTCCTCGGCGCTTATGCAAAAGTTTGCATATCGCGCGAGAGATTCAAATCTTTAAATGCGAGTTCTCATACTAGGTTCGGCGGCGGGTGGGGGTTTTCCGCAGTGGAATTGCAATTGTGATAACTGTTGTCGCCTTCGAGCGGGATCATTTACCGGCAAGAGTCGCACGCAGACGCAAGTCGCAGTGAGCGCAGACGGAGAGAAATGGGCATTGCTGAACGCATCCCCCGATTTACGCGTGCAAATCGAAAGCGCCAAGGCTCTACACCCGAAACATCCGGGCAGAGATTCGCCAATCAAAGACGTCGTGATAACAAGCGCGGATATTGATCAGATTGCCGGGTTGCTTTCACTGCGAGAACTGCAGCCGTTTCAGATTCATTGCATGCCTTCCATCAGCCGGGTAATCAGAGAAGGGAATTCGGTTTTCGGGATGCTCAACCGGGTTCCACAGCAAGTCACCTGGCAGGATATCGCGCTCGGTAACGAATTTGAGCTCGACGCGTCTCCATCTATTAGTTGCACTGCATTTTCCATCGGTAGCCGTTATCCTGTTTACGTGCCCGCAGACGTCGCGGCGAAGCTTCATCCCGAGGATGCGCTCGTTGGACTCATTCTGAAGTCCTCTAATGGCGCCACGGTGGCGTATCTTCCCGCTGTGCCTGCTCTAGACGAGCCGCTGATCAAGCGATTGGCAAAGACCGACTTGATGTTATTCGACGGAACATTCTGGAGTGATGACGAGTTGATTCGAGTGCAGGGCAGCGGAGCAACTGCGCGTGAGATGGGACATATCCCGATTTCGGGTGCGCAGGGAAGTTTGGCCCAGCTCGCGGGATTGACACGTCCGCGCAAGGTTTTCCTGCACGTGAACAACACGAATCCCATCCTTGACGAAACGAGCGCTCAGTACAAAGAGGTGCGAGCAGCGGGCTGGGAGGTAGCGGAGGACGGATGGGAGTTCGAAATTTAAACAAAGAAGAGTTGCTCGCGCCTGATGAATTACAGGCCCGTTTGCGCCAGGTGGGCAAGGAGCGCTACCACCACCAGCACCCTTTTCACCTCCTCATGCATGAGGGCAAGTTGAACCGCGGTCAACTTCAGGCATGGGCGTTGAACCGCTATTACTACCAGAGCCGTATCCCGGTGAAAGACGCGATTATTCTTTCCCGGAGCGACGATCCACAATTTCGACGAGCTTGGCGCAAACGACTTGTGGATCATGACGGCAACGCCGCGCAGGAAGGCGGCATTGAACGTTGGATTCGGCTTGCTGAAGCCAGTGGTTTGCAACGCGAACGTGTAACTCGGTGCGAGGAAGTGCTGCCGGCGGTGCGCTACGCCGTCGATGCGTATTTGACGCTCGTGCAGAAGCGAACTTTTCTGGAAGCAATTGCGTCTTCCTTGACCGAGATGTTTTCCCGGGATTTAATCGCGCTTCGTATGGATCGCATGCGGCAACATTACCCCTGGCTCTCCGGTGGCCTCGATTACTTTACTGCCCGTCTGGATCAGGCTCCCGAAGACGCCCAGTTTGCACTGCAATGGGTCACGGAGCATGCGTGCACTCGCCGCGAGCAGGAGTTGGCCATTGCGGCTTTGCGCGCCAAGTGCGACATACTATGGGCCCAGTTGGATGCACTCTACTTCTCTTATGTGCAGCCGGGATGGCCGCCGCCGGGCGCTTTTCGAATCGAGGAAAAGTAAATGCCTCCCCCCTCCGACACAAGCCGGCCACGCTTCTCTGCGGGTTGCCGATGGGGAACACAAGGAGAGAACCGCGTCGTACTTTTTCCCGAGGGGATGATCCGGGTGCAGGGAACCGGCTTGAACATTCTGGAACTCTGCAACGGTCAACGAACGGTCAAGCAGATCATCGTGGAACTGGCGCAGACATTTTCTACAGCGGATCCCGAAAAAATTCGGAAAGATGTGCTTAGCTTTCTCGAGGTTTTGCAGGCGAAACGCGTCGTGGATTACGAATGAGTAAGGCTTACAAACCGCTGGCGCTCATTGCCGAGATCACGCATCGCTGTCCCTTGCATTGCGTGTACTGCTCCAATCCTCTCCAAATGATTTCCGCGAAGGAGGAACTTGGAACGCAGGGGTGGATACGCGTTTTTGAGGAAGCAGCTCGCCTCGGCATTCTTCATCTGCACCTGACCGGGGGTGAACCTGCGGCTCGGCCGGATTTGATGGAATTGATTCAAGCCGCCCATGCGGCTGGACTCTACATTAATTTGATTACATCCGGAATCGGATTGCCCGAGAAGAGGCTGGCAGAACTCGTCGGCGCAGGCCTGGATCACGTCCAGCTAAGTATTCAAGATGCTGAAGAAGAAGCGGCTAACTGGATATCCGGTAGTAAGGCTCACGCCCACAAGATTGGTTTCGCGCAAAGCGTAAGAGGAATGAAGGTCGCATTCACGGTCAATCTGGTCGTACATCGCAAGAATCTCGATCACATCGAAGAGATGATCTCGTTTGCCCAAGAGCTGGCGCCGAACCGCCTTGAGATTGCACATACACAGTATTACGGCTGGGCACTCAAGAATCGTGCACAACTCATGCCGACGCACGCGCAGGTTGAGCACTGCATGAGCGTGGTTGGGGAAGCGCGGGAGCGACTCTCCGGAAAGATGAGAATCGATTGCGTCGTGCCTGATTATTACGCGCGCTATCCCAAGGCGTGCATGGGTGGATGGGGGCAACGGCTGATACTTATTGACCCTTCCGGCCGCGCGTTGCCGTGCCACGCTGCAGGAGTGATACCAGATTTAAAGTTCGACAACGTTCGAGACCGTTCTCTCGATTGGATCTGGACGGAATCTTCAGCATTCCAACATTTTCGCGGCGAAGCGTGGATGGAGGAACCGTGCCGCTCGTGCGAACGGCGCGATGAAGACTTCGGCGGTTGCCGCTGCCAGGCTTTTCTGATTGCGGGCGATGCGAATGCAACTGATCCCGCCTGCTCGCTTTCTCCTCAGCATCAGCTCATTACTGCGCAAAGAATTGAAAATACAACCATGAACCGTGCCGCCGACATTCCATGGTCTTATCGCCCGAATCCAGAGTGAGTCAGTAGATACGCGTATTTGATTGCGTGCTACGAATGACTCCCTTCTCGACTGAGAGTGAATAACTTGCGCCTCCTTCGCCAGACCACGAATGCAGGTCAAAGCGTGCCCCGTTGGGTGCTTTGTACACATCAACGCTTTTGAAAGTCAGTGGGACGTCCTTTACGCACACCGACGGCGCTTCAGTTGGCCGAATAAAATATGCCCCTTTGCCGGGGCCAATTACACGGGCTTTGCCATTTTCATCCACGAGTACGGCCGATTTCTCATCGATTGCAACCTCCCGGGGATGTGCCGACTTGCCATCTCGCATGATACGCGCGAGGAAAACGAGCGTGCGCCCCATGCGGTCACGCCTTGCGAAATGGCTGTCAGTAATAGTGCTGCGGAGAACCGGAATCTTGAGGAAATCGCTCACAATCGTTACTTGATTATGAAAAGGATTCGCCAGAGCGTCTTTTGATTGCAGCTCGCTGTCATCGGGATCGTTGAGTGCACCATAGAAAAATTCCCCCAGGATTGCCAGGCCTGCACTTGTGCCGCCGATGGGTTTGCCGGCAGAAACGCTGTCGTTAATCGCGTCTTGCACGGGAGTCCCTTGCCAATACCGGACGTAGAGCGCCTGATCGCCCCCCGCGATAAATACTGCTTCCGCGTGGCGGATAATTTCGGCCACCTGAGGGTTCGCCGCCGCGTCGCGGTCGGGAATAATCAGCGTCGAGACGGAGTTCGTCTTGCATAGTCCTCGAACATAAGAGTTGTAGTCGTCGTCTCCGTGTGCCCGCAGGATGAGAAAGTCGCCTCCCCCGCCGCGCTCGCAAAGCCAGCGGAAAGCCTCATCGAGGTCCGTGCCTCCACCCATCATGGCGACCCCTGGCGCTGTCTTGGTTTGCACGTCGGCGATGTTGCCGCTGCGAAAATACTTGTAGTTCGCTTGCGCATTTCCGGGCAGCACGAAAAACAGAAGAGAGACTAGGACCAGGGCTTGGAGGGACACGCGCGGCATGGCGACACACTTAGGGTAGCAGTAACTTATATCTTCTATCTTCTATCTTCGGATCAAACTTGCGAGAATGTTCACCCCTTCTATCACATGCCTACCATATTCATCTGTAGCTTGTGATAACCATGTTCACGAGCCCACAGGTCAAGTGGCAGCGCGGCCAACTCATCGACGACCGGAACGGCCAGGCCGGTTTTGGTGAGGTCCACGCTCTTCAGATAGGTGTGGCAGCTATCGCAAACATCAACGCGGATGTGAGCGATTTCCGGGGCCGAGTAGAACGCAAGTTGTGAATCTCTTTCTTCGCCGCAGGCTGGGCAGTAAATCCGGCGAAAAGCCCACTCGTGGGCGCAGAGCATACAGATGAGCGATTTCTTGGCGCCATCCCCCTCGGGCCGCAGAACGCCCACGATTGGGGCGCTGCCGCATAGCGGACATCGCCGGGCACTTTCGTTCGCACCGGCACTCTTTTGGTGACGGGCTTGGTATTCCGCGAAGGGTTGCAGAAAAAGCCATGCCAAATATCTTGCCGCCGTCAGGGTGTCATTCGATTGTGTTTCGTCTTCGGCCGTGACCGGAAATTGCCAAAAATCTTTGAGAAGATTTGTCCGTGTCGCCGGGTCTTCTTGCAAGAGCTTTTCGGCGCCGTGCGCGAGTGGGGCAGGAGCGATTTCGCTCACTTTTTTTATGAAATCCGAAAATCTCAAGGGAAACGCCGATGGCTGCAATCGCGCGGGCTTTGATGAGTCGCTTTGTGTCAGGAAAAAATTCGCCGGTGCGTGTTCAACTTCCACCCCGAGTAGGTGCTGAAGCATTGCAACCTGGGCATAGAAGCGGAGGCTCTCCGCCGCGAAGGGGTAGGCGGACATTAACTCCGTGGCCCGCTCAATGCGTCTGTCCCAAGTGCTTTTCATTCCCGCGGCCGGTTCAATCTCCGCTCGGTTTTGCCGGGGATGGCGCGTTTCCCGAAGCGGCCCCTGCGTCACGAAGCACTCGCTGGTACCAGCTGTGGTGATGATGGTCGGCCCAGGCACGTGATACATCCCCGCGAATGACCGAGCCGAACGCACCCCGCTCCATGGCGGTGCCCATGTAGACGTGAATGATAAAAAGCGCAATGGTGAACAGGGCACAAACCGGATGGAGGAAAACGGAAATCAGACGCAAGGAACGCAGGTTCCAGGGAATGTATTGTGGCAACCACAACACCAGACCCGTCAGAAGCAGCAAAATTCCATTGACGAAAAAGCCCCAGAAGAGCAACTTCTGACCCGGATTGAAGCGGTCAGCAGGGGGCACTTTCTCATCTTCATTGCGAATGTAATATCCGATTGCTTCCCACCACTTCTTATCGGCGGGAGTTTCCTTCATCTGGTCGCCCCACATCCGGTACATGATGCATACGGCAATGACGAACAAAACCCCGAACCATGGGTGCAGTTCGCGTGCTATGGTTGCGCCGCCGAGAACAATGGCGATCCAAAACAGCCAGGGGCTCCAAAAGGCCAGCCCGCTCAATAATAAGTACAGATACGAGAGGCCAGCCATCCAATGCACCAGCCGTTCGTGAAAGGAATAGCGCAGCACGCGCCCGTTTGGCAGCAGATATTTTGAGCGGATCATTGCGCATCTCCGTGGGCTTCGTCTTCCTTCACGACTTTGGGCCCGAAGCGCAGGTAGTGAACAAATACGCCCAGAACGCCTGCGATCATTCCGAAATTCCCGATCCATTTGAGCGGATGCTTCCACAGGCGAACCATAATCGGGACCCGGGGGTCCTTAGGCAGGCCGCCATAGGCTTCGGGATTCGTCGCATCATGCAGAACGTAGATGACGTGCGCGCCGCCTACGCCGTCGGGGTCGTAAACGCCGGCGTTCCGGTATCCAGAATTGTCGCGCAGTTGCATGGCGCGTTTCTCTCCTAATTCCTTCATCTCCGATTTCGTCCCGAAGTGCAAGCATCCGGTCGGGCAAGCTTTAATGCAGGCCGGCTCAAGGCCCTGGGAGACGCGATCATTACATAGCGTGCACTTGAAAACCTTGCGGGCGGTCGGGCTGAATTTCGGAATGTTAAAGGGACAGCCCGTCATGCAATAGCCGCAGCCGATGCAATTTGCCTGCTGGAAGTCAACGATGCCGTTTGCATATTGCACAATCGCACCGTCGGCAGGGCAGGCCGCCAGGCAGCCGGGATCGGCGCAGTGCATGCACTGGTCTTTCCTCATTAAAAGCATGAGACTGCCATCTTCACTCTCATGCTCATTGAACTTGATCAGGTTCCAGTAATTCCATGCCGTCTCCGGCATGGTCTGGTAGGAGTTATCGAAACTCGTCTCGGTGAACGTGTAGCCGTTCCACTCAAGGCACGCGACTTCACACGCCTTGCAACCGATGCATGTGGAGGTATCTACGAGCTTGCAAACCTCGTACTCGCGGTTCAGTCCAGCGCCGGGAACGCTGCCGGAATGTCCTGAAATTCTTACGATTTCTGTTGATGCCTGGCTCATACGTTAACCTAAGCCTTTTCAATTTTGACCAGAAAACCCTTGCTTTCCGGTGTATGTGCATTTGGATCGGTTACAGCGGGCGTCAGAAGGTTGGCCGGTGTACGAGCATCCCTTCCTGCGTCTTCATTAATTCCGCGGAACCCCTGGTGAATCGGAAGCCCGATTTGATAAACCTTCTTGCCGTCAATTGTCATCGGCTTGAGCCTCTTAGTTACGAAGGCCTTGGCCACGTACGTCCCTCGCGCGCTTATGACCTTGATCGGTTCAGCTCCTTTAATCCCTTTTTCTTGAGCCAGTTCCACGGGTATCTCCACAAACGGCTCCGGAATCAGCTGCACATTCATAGGGTTGTTTTTCGTCCAGTAGTGATAGTGCTCGGTCAGCCGATATGTTGTGCACACGATGCTGTACTCATCGGGCTCTCCGAATTTGTCGTATGGAGTCTTGAATTTCTTAACCAGGGGATTATTGGTCTGGCCCGGATGCAGCGGGTTCTTGATGGGACTCTCGATCGGCTCGTAGTGCTCAGGGAAAGGCCCATCCGCAATCACTCCGATGGGAGCGAACAAGCGGCCAACACCCTCCGGATTCATAATGAAAGGTCCCATATGGTCTTTGGGATGAGAATCCGGCTTGAAGTCGGGCACGTCATTTCCCGCCCATGTCTGCGTGGCTTCGTTCCACCAGACCTGCTTGCGGGACGGGTCCCAGGGCTTGCCGTCGGGGTCGCACGACGCCCGGTTGTAAAGGACGCGGCGGTTCGCGGGCCACGACCAGGCCCAGTTCGGAAAAACACCCATGCCAGATGGATCATCGGTGCCGCGTCTCTGAACCTGCGCGCCAGCCTCCGTCCACATGCCGGAGTAGATCCAGTTGCCGCACATCGTGGTCCCATCGTCTTTGAGCCAGGCGAATCCGGGTAATTGCTGGCCCATCTTCATGACCTGGCCGGTCTTTTCATCTTTCAATTCCGCAAGAGCTTTGCCATTAAGCTCCATGGCGACCTGGGAAAGTGGAGGGTGCATCGAGTCGGCGTAACTCCACGAAAGATTGAGGATCGGATCCGGGAACTTGCCGCCTTCTTTCTTGTATAAGTCGCGGACCCGCAGGAAAATTTGGGCCACGATGTCCTGATCCAGACGTGACTGGCCCGGAGGAGGAACGGCGGCAAATTTCCACGTTACCCAGCGGGCTGAGTTCGTCATGCTGCCATCTTTTTCAGCAAAGCCCGCGCAGGGCAAACGGTACACGGTCGTATTAATGGTCTTTTGTTCGTCCCCGGTAATTCCGGGTGCGCGCCAGAACTCGCTGGTTTCATCCGGATAAATCTCACCCACAACCAGCCAATCGGCCTTCTTAAGAGCATTGATATTTTTATTCGTGTCTGGCCCAATCATGACGCCGTTCATTCCGAACGCCATCATGCCCTTGACCTTGCCGTTGTACATGTCATCCCAGATGTGGGTCCATGAATAGTCGCGATCGACCTTTGGCAAATAATCGAAGCCAAACTGGTTTTCTTTCGTGGCTGCGGAGCCGTAGAAAGCTTTTAATAGCGACACGAAAAACTTGGGAGTGTTCGAGTAGTAGTTCATCGAATCCCACGGACCCGGCTTGGAGGAAGTCGGCGTGGTGCGTTTCAAATAGGCCGCAAGATCCGCGTCAGTCGGGACAGGCGCTTTCAGGTAGCCGGGCAGACTGTCATACAGTCCGGCCATGTCGGTGGCGCCTTGAATATTCGAGTGGCCGCGCAACGCGTTTACACCGCCGCCCGCGCGCCCAACATTTCCTAGGAGAAGTTGGATCATTGCTGCCGTGCGAATGATTTGTGTGCCGAAAGTGTGCTGCGTCCAGCCGACGGCGTAAATAATGGTCGCGACTTTCTTGGTGTCGCCGTCTTTGCGGATGGAAGTAAATAAGTCAACCGCTTTGAGGTATTGCTCCCTGGGGATGCCCGTAATCCGCTCGACGGTTTCAGGCGTGTAGCGCGAAAATTGCTGCTTGAGCAACTGGAAGACACAACGCGGATGCTGAAGGGTCAAATCATAGGCAACATTTGGAGGCAACATCGGCGGCGTCGGACTCGCCGAGGCGGAGTGCACATCGGAGGTGCCGGCATCCGATTTGCCGCTCAGGTCACCGCCTTGTTCGTAATTCCAGGTGGTTTTGTCGTAGCTTCCGGTAGCAGAGTCAAATCCGGAATACAGCCCATCCTCCGGAAGCTTGAAGCCCTCCTTCACAATGAAGGCGGCGTTGGTGTAATTGATCAGATATTCTTTCGCAACCCGGTTATTCTGGAGCGCATAGCGGATTACTCCGCCGAGAAAGGCAATATCAGTTCCGGCGCGAATTTGAAGGAACATGTCCGCTGTCGCGGACGTACGTGTAAATCGCGGATCGACGGAAATGAGTTTAGCGTTGCGGTTCCGCTTCGCTTCCATCGCCCACTTGAAACCGCAAGGGTGGTTCTCGGCTGGGTTCCCACCCATGATCAACATCATGTCGGTGTTCTTGATGTCGATCCAGCCATTAGTCATCGCACCGCGTCCGAATGTGGGCCCCAAACTGGAGACCGTGGGGCCGTGTCAAACACGGGCTTGGTTTTCGAGATAAACCAAGCCCAGACCCCTCATCGCTTTGACGACAAGATAATTGAACTCATTCGTATCGGTGCAGCCCCCGATGAACGAAATTCCTTCGCATCGGTTTACAGTGTGGCCATTGGCGTCTTTTTCGACGAATGTCGCGTCGCGCGTTTTCTTCGTCCAGCGGGCTATTTCATCGAGAGCGTTATCCCACGAAATGTCTTCCCAATCTGTGCCTCCCGGGCGCCGGACCTGCGGTTTCATCAATCGCCGCGGATTCACAATGTCCTGCTCCAGCGATGAGCCTTTTGGGCAAAGCGTGCCCCGATTTGTAGGATGGTCAGGGTCACCTTCGACGTGCACGACCTGCGGCGTGACATTCTTTGCGCCATCGCCGATGGTATAGATCAGAACGCCGCAGCCGACCGCACAGTACGGACAAGTCGATCGTGTCTCTTTGGCGCGGGCAATCTTTAATTCTTTGAGTTGGGCGTAAGCTGGCTGGAGGTTAAATCCCAAGACCGTGGCGACGGTGCCGCCGACCGATGCAATCTTTAGAAAATCACGACGTGTAGTTTCCACTGAACCCCCTCGTGCTAAAGGTGTGGCCGTTTGTTAGATGTTTACACTACACACAGGTTCATCTTCAATTTTCGGAATAGCCAAACGCAGACATTGTACTCCATTCGCGCGAAAAGCGAAGTGCTTGCCGCAAGTGGGAGGAAGAAATTGCTGCTTTCGAAAATTGGCGGAAGCGAATGGGAGTCGAACCCATCAGTGACATCGAAGATGCCGCTCGACGGTTTTGAAGACCGTGCCAGTCACCGGACCAGATGCGCTTCCAGATTGATTATAGGACGTTCATTATAAGAGACCGTCCCATCGAAAGTTCTCCGAGTCGAACACCCGCGGATGTTCATCTATTTCTTAATTTCTATCCTCATGCGGAGGTGAACGACATGCACCACATACGCCAGGAGAATTTGCCCTTTGTCGGCAGTTCGCACGAATTTATTGGAGCGGAGCAGGGTGACACCAATGTTTCGGTTTTTTTATTCCACGGCAAGCCCGGTTCGGGGCCTGGGCCGCACCGCCATCCTTATGATGAAATCCAGTTCATCCGTGAAGGCCGGGGAGTATGGACAGTCAATGGCGAGACCTTCGAAGGTTCAGCCGGCGATATCTTCGTCATCAAGGCAGGTGAAATCCATAGCTTCAAGACTATCGGCGATTCCCCGCTGATCCAACTCGACGTGCATCTCAGTCCGCGGTTTATTCAGGAAAATCTTTGAGGCGATTTCCTCCGCGCGTCTTGCACGTTGAAATCTGGCGTTCTCACATGTTCTGGTCTTACGCCCACGCCCAACATTCGCGCGGGAATCCGGCGGAGAAATGGAAATCGCACGAAAAGCTTCATAAACCACGGCGCGCGCATGGGCTTGTCCTTATTCGGATCTGATGTGAGGACTCTTCGAATCACATGGTTCTGCGCAAAAACCTGGAACCCCTGCGTCACTCGCGTGGGGAATATGCGTCGCTGCTGCACTGTTGCAAGCTCGCTTTCCGAAGGCGCACGCTGCAACAAAATCGTGCCGAGCAAATTGGCGGTCGCGACCGCATCTTGAATCGCGAGGTTGATGCCCACGCCGCCAATGGGCGACATCGCGTGGGCGGCGTCGCCGATGCAGAGCAGGTCTGACTTGTGCCATTTCTCCAGGCGATCGACGGCAACCGTCAGCAAGCTGACATGATTCCAATCAGTCAGTTCCGTCACTCGCTCATCGAGAAACGGCGCAATTTCGAGGATCGACCTTTGGAAGGCTTCGATTCCTTTCTGGCGAACTTCGTCGGCGCTTCCTTTCGGAATGAGATACGCACACTGCCAATACTCTTCGCGATTGATCATGACAAACATGTGGCCGCGGTCAATACGGCCCAAACTTTCCGTCGGATCGGAGGGTACACGGCTGATGCGCATCCAGAAAACGTCCATGGGCGCGCCAAGCTGGATGACCCGCAAGCCGGCTCGTTCGCGCATAACCGAGCGCCTTCCGTCGGCCCCGATTACGAGTCGAGCGCGTACTTCGAGTGGGCCTTCGGGCGTTTTCGCGATGACGCCTCGAACGTGATCGTTCTCTTGAATCAAATCTGTAGCTTCAGCTTGCATTTTCAAATGGAAAGTTGGATATGTCGCCGCGTGCTCTGAAATGAAGTCGAGAAATTCCCACTGCGGCATCATCGCGACGAATTTGCAATGCGTGGGAAGATGACGCAAATCTATCATCGGAATCGTATCCTGCCCGATTTGCGCGGAAGCCTCACGAATTTCCTGATGCGGCCGTCTCAGAAATTCGTCCAGAATTCCCAACTCGTACATGATTTCAAGGGTTGAAGGATGAACGGTGTCGCCACAAAAATCGCGCAGAAAGTCGGCATGCTTTTCGAGCACGATGACATCCACGCCCATGCGGGCGAGGAGTAAGGCAAGAACCATTCCCGCGGGACCACCGCCAACGATGCAACAACTGGTTTCGACACGCTGGGTCATTCACACGTGAGGGTAACAGCGCGCGAGCAAAATGTGTAAGCGCCCAAAAATGCAGACGGGCGCGGCCGAAATCGCGGAAGGCCGGACTAAAGTCAGGCCTTCCCACACCATTTCTCTTTATTTCGGCTGCGGTACCACGCGCAAATAGGGCTTTAAAGTTTTCCATCCGCCGGGATATTTCTGCTGTGCCTCCTCGTTTGAGACGGCAGGCACAATGATGACATCTTCGCCCTGCTTCCAATTCACCGGCGTGGCCACTTTGTGTTTGGCGGTGAGTTGCATGGAATCGATCACCCGCAGAATCTCGTCGAAGTTGCGTCCAGTGGTCATGGGATAGCTGATCTGCAATTTGATCTTTTTGTCAGGGCCCACAACGAATACAGTGCGCACAGTGGCATTGTCAGCGGCCGTGCGTCCTTCGGACGTGCTCCCACTTTCCGCCGGCAACATCCCATAAAGTTTGGCAATCTTTAGTTCGGGATCGCCGATCATCGGGTAGTTTACTTTGGCTCCCTGTGTCTCTTCGATATCTGCGGCCCATTTGGCGTGATTGGTTACGGGATCCACGCTCAGTCCGATGATCTTCGTGTTGCGCTTGGCGAATTCGGGCTGAAGCTTGGCCATGTAGCCGAGTTCGGTGGTGCAGACCGGAGTGAAATCTTTGGGGTGTGAAAACAGAATGGCCCAACCGTCGCCGATCCATTCGTGAAAGTGGATAGTGCCTTGTGTAGTCTCGGCGGTGAAATCGGGCGCAACGTCATTGATGCGGGGAATGGAACCGGTGCTCATGAAAGTCTCCTTAAAAAATTGATTGCCCTGCATTTAAGGGCAGCGTCAGAATCCGCCACGCTGGAACCGGTGAGGTTACAAGCAAAACCCACCCGATTCGCCGCGGGTGGGTCTGAGAAAATCTCGATTTACCCACAAGCCGGAGAGTACTTACAACAACACATCGCCCCCGGCGCTGAATGCTTCATACGACTACGATACGCGGCCCGAAAAACATCGTCAAACCAGGAGACAGCTGTTACGTCCAACGCTGTAGAATTTCTGATTATGCCTACCCTTAGCCGTCCTTATCCATTCGTCCAGGTGGATGTTTTCACCGAAAAGCCACTCGAAGGGAACTCTCTCGCCGTCTTTACCGACGCCCGAGGGCTGAGCGATGCCGCGATGCAGGCGATTGCACGTGAAATGAATTTGTCGGAGACTACATTTATTTTGCCGCGCGATGCCGCCACTGATGGCGACCGCGGCGTGCACGTGCGGGTTTTCACGGTGAGTGAAGAGCTGCCTTTTGCGGGCCATCCGACTCTGGGCACCGCATTCGTCTTGCGGGGCAAAAGCTCCGCGTCTGAAATTTTGCTCGATCTGAAAGCCGGGAAAATTCCGGTGCGATTCGAAGAGGCCGCGGGCAAGCCCGTCTTTGGAGAGATGACGCAGCGTCCTCCGGAGTTCGGCGGCATCCACGACCGCGAAGCTGTGGCTCGCGCAGCGGGATTGCAGCACGGCGACATTGACCCATCGTTGCCGATTCAAACCGTATCCACGGGCGTGCCGTTCACCATCGTTCCTTTGCGCGGCCTTGAGATTATGCGAACCATGCGGGTGGATACGACCTCGTGTTCCGAATATCTCGAGCGCGCCGGCGGTAAGTTTTTTTATTTCGTCTCGCGGGAAGCGGTGAGTCCCGGCGCCCGTCTTCATGCCCGCATGTTTTTCTACAACGGAGAAGATCCCGCGACTGGTTCTGCTGCCGGTTGCGCCTCCGCATGGATGGTGGCCCACGGCGTGGCCCAGCCGGATGAACGGGTCGTGATCGAACAGGGAGTAGAAATGCTTCGCCCCAGCAAAATTTTTGTCCGCGCGTCGCGTCACGATGACCGAGTGGTTAACGTGCGTGTCGGTGGAAATGTTGTTGAAGTTCTACGCGGCGAACTTTTTTTCTGACAACACAAGTGCGCGCGTGCCCGAAAAAACTGCCCACGCACAGTCGTGTGTATTTTTCAATCCCCCAAATTGTCCATTGGCAACAGCGTTACTTTACACGCGGCCATCTCGCGGTTAGGATGCTCTTCGCTCTGGTATTCAAAACAAATTAATTTTTCTTGATGCGTCAGCCTGTCCCGGCACGGCGTGCGCAAATGCCCTTCGGAAGGACGAATGAAGCCGAAACGAACCATTTTGTGCATCGATGACAACGAACAATGCCTCTCAATTCGTAAGGTAATGCTGGAGACTCGCGGTTATCGCGTGATTCCGTGCACCAACGGTAACGAGGCTCTGGAACGTTTCAGGAAAGGCGGTATCGATCTGGTGTTGACTGATTTACTTATGCCCGGCGTGGATGGATCACGACTGGTGGAAGAAATGAAGGGCCTGTCTCCTCAGACTCCGGTGATTCTCACCTCCAGCAAGGCCAAGATTTATAGTCACGAGACGCGCGCCGATGCATTTCTGCCCAAGGGTATGTGCGCGCCCGCCGAGTTGTTGGAAAAGATCCGGTTGCTGCTTATTCGTAAACGCGGACCGAAGCCACACGCCACGCAAGTGCGCCGTGCCAATAGCCAGATCGGCGCCGCGTAGGTGTGCTCCTGATCTCCTGCCCGTTCCCCGCCAATGATGGCGGCGTGCTTCGTGTAAACTCGTTACAGGGCCGCCTCTAACTGGAATGTCAGCATTTATTCGAGCGCAAGAATTGCGTAAAACCTATCGCGTGGGGAAAATTCAAGTTCATGCCCTGCGTGGTGTTTCCTTGGACGTGGAAAAAGGAGAGTTCGTCAGTATCGTGGGGCCTTCAGGGAGCGGAAAATCCACGCTTTTTTATTTATTGGGCGGCTTGAGCCGACCGGATTCAGGCCATGTTTTCGTCGAGGGTGACGACTTTGCGTCCCTGTCTGACGCGCAGCGCACGCAAATGCGGAAGAAGAAAATAGGTTTTGTTTTCCAGAAATTCAATCTGCTGCCGACGCTGGATGCACGGTCAAACATTGAGATCGCAGTGGATATAGCGGGAGCCAACGGCAGTCGCGACCGCGCATATTTCAACCGGATCACCTCTCTGTTGGGCTTGGCGAAGCGATTGCCCCACCGGCCTTCGGAGCTTTCCGGTGGAGAGCAGCAACGGGTGGCCCTGGCGCGCGCGCTAATCAACAAGCCCGCGCTGGTGTTGGCCGACGAGCCGACGGGAAATCTTGATTCCGAGAATTCCGAAATTGTTCTTAAAATGCTGCGCCAAACCAATAAGGAACTGGGGCAGACCGTGCTTATGATTACTCACAACCCAGAAGCGGCGGGATATGGCGATCGGATCATTCACATGCGGGACGGGGCGATCGTTCCGCCGGAGAAAGATCCGCAATGGACGGCGCCCGCCGTGCGCTCGTAACCGAATTCTCAGCTGCGTCACCCGGAGTTTCAGATGAATGAAGACATGAGAAAACCGATTCTGTCCGGCAAAGGTGCGTCCGACTATGAGCGCTATCTGCAGACGGACGACCTTCTCTCCTTGCAGAAAACACCCGCGACGCTTTCGCATAGCGATGAGATGCTTTTCTTGGTGGTACACCAGTCCGAAGAGTTGCTGATGAAAGGCGCAGCATGGGAGTTGGGCCGCTCGCGCGAATATATTGACTCAGGCGATTTCGGCAATGCCTGCCACCTGATGCGCCGTGCCAATCCGATGATTGAGCATTGCATCACTCTGCTGCATTTGTTGGAGACGATTTCTCCCTTCGATTATCAAATCATCCGCGCAGGGTTGGGTCACGGCAGTGGGCTCGATTCTCCGGGATTTCTTCTGCTGTTGCACCTGGGGCCTCGCCTCGGTGATGCATTCCACCAGAAACTAAAACAAGCCGGACTCAGCTTGATTGAAATGTACCGTCGCCACGAAGAGTTTTTCGGACTCCACGAAGTTGCGGAGGCCTTGCTTGACTTTGATGAGCGCATGCATCTATTCCGCTTCCATCATTTGAAATTAGCCCAGCGGATTATTGGCGGTGGTGTCATCGGCACCATGGGGACGCCCGTCGAAGTGCTGCATCAGCGTATGGAGCACCTGTTCTACAAGGATTTGTGGGATGTTCGCAATCAGATTACGGCCGAGGCTAATGAACGCCTGCAAAAGGCGGGATCGAATTCGAAGTATTAGCTCGAGAGATCCAAGTTTGCCGCATTCTTGACCCTTGTTTATAATCGTTCGTGCAAGGGCGGGAGTAGCTCAGTGGTAGAGCGCGACCTTGCCAAGGTCGATGTCGCGGGTTCGACCCCCGTCTCCCGCTCCAAATTCCCTCACAATAAAGACTTAACCGTCGCTGCCGACGGTAGACATTTTGCTACGAGCCCGTTAATTTAGTAGGACAAGGCGCGGTACCCAAGTGGTAAGGGAGAGGTCTGCAAAACCTTTATGCGTCGGTTCGATTCCGACCCGCGCCTCCAAATCTTGACCATCGCAGCCTACTACAAGCAGGAGCCTCGATTATGATCGACGAAAACGAGCCAAAAACGCCGCGACAATGGATCAAGCACATCGTTGTTGCCCTGGTTGCGTTGTTCTTGGTTTGGTGGATGCTGAAGGTATACGTTCTCTAAGCGTTCGAGTCTGGTTTTGCCTATTGACTCGACTGCGCTCCGAATGTTTCCGGCGGATCAAAATAACAGCCTTTCCAGAAATCTTCGTCCGAGATTGTTTTGTCTTTCCACTTGCTCACGCTATCCAATGTTGCCGCAATCATCCCGCCATCTTGCGCGTCGTAGATTAGAACTTCCCCGGATTCGCCGCCGGATGCGGCCAGCGCAGCATAATCTTTTAGAAATACTGTCTTCGCATAGTCACGCTTGGCCCGCCATCCTACGACTGCGTCACTTGTGGCTTGCACGGAGACAATTTTGACAGTTTTCCCGCGCAGTGGGTCCCAATCGCCAGGGAATTGAACGATCTGCTCGTTGGTCACGTGGAACAGCTCAGACGGCACTGCGGTGGTCTTGCTTTGGCCGGCGTCCTCGGGCATCTCAACGTTGGATCTTGCAATCCAGCCACGGGAAAGCCCCGAAACGCGGACGTGAACCCAGCTCACGTTTTCATCGAGGATTTCGAATTCATCCTCGGGCGATGCAGTAAAAAGCACCTTCGCCCCTTCCGTGGGGCTAGCGAGGATGGGCGCACCGCGCTCCTTGACTGCGACCAAGTTAGTCGGATGACTTTGATTACGCAGAACTTCGTCAAGGCTCTTTTCCTCGCTTAACAGCGACGCGAGACGTTGGTCGGCATCTCGCTGATTGGCTGCCTCTGCGCCGCGCTTTGACCTGCTCGGAGCCGCAATCGCCGAACCAGTTAGCGGATTGTTCAGTGACGGCAACTGCGGCATCGGGGCTGCAAGCGTCGGTTCTGGCGAACGAGGATACGCTGGAGAAGAGGGCGACGACGGCGGAGCGACACCGGCGGACGACGCAGCATCTGATCTGGCGGTTTGGCCGATACTCGACGGGCCTTGAAGCGCCTCCGAAAGCTGGTCGAGGAGGTCGGCTTCGAGTCTCCCATTGGATGGAAGAGCTTGATACCCTGACGTTGCCGCGGTTGTTCCTTTATACCAGGCAGTAATCTTAGCCTTTACGCGAACGGTGGAACCGCCCGAAGCCGAGGCAACGACGATTGCGTCGCATTCATAGTATCCACGTTGAAATTGATTCAGGTTCCTATTTCCTTCTTGAACAAATCCTTCCAGCGTAGGGAGCCGTCCGGAGGTCGGTAGCAAGTTCTTCAGCGCACGCTCGACTGTCGACTTGCTTTGCCGAAAGCTGCGTTCATTCGACTCCTGCGCCAACAAAGAGAGTGCGATCAGGGTGATCCCGCATAAGGGCAGGAAAAACGTCATTTTAAAGCATGTTGCGGAGCGGTGGCTGCTCATTGGATCGGCCCCAGTTGATCGCGATGCAGCCATCCGTGCAAGCCATCTTCGGTCTCGACTCCATACCAGTAAGGCGTAACAATCAGAATCACAACCTGCGTTCCAGGATCAAGAACTTTCAAACCGGACGCCGTCTTATACGGTGCTGTTTTTAGTTGCACACCCGAACCCTTAACCGCACGTTCCAATTGTTGCCGCAGGGTCCGGATGCGCTGTTCGAGCCCTTGCGTTGAACTTTCAGCTACCGCGACATTCTCCTCTTCAACCTGTTGATCGCGTTCCATGGCTCGGTGCGCAATCTCTTCCTGACGCGCTTTTTCGCCTTCAATCGCCTGCTTCTTCTTCAACTGGATGGCACTCACATGGTCCTGGATATCGTGGAATTCGCTGGTCTCTACGGTGCCGTTAGAGGCGTGGACAGTGCGCCGCTCGTTTTCTACATAGACGGCGTCTATCCGCAAAATACTACGAGTCGCATCCTTCGTTTGCACGACATAGCGCACTGCGAGAGTGCCTTGGTCGGCAGCGGCCTCAAAATTCCGCGGAGCCAAAATATCGGTACGTACTTTGAAATACGCGATGCCAGGACCGGTCCATTTTGGGAAAAGTGGCGAGCTTTCGGCCACGGAAGCGCCGGTCACGTAAGGATCCTTGTCGTATTCCCGCGAACCCTGAATAATGCCGTCGGCTGCTACGTCTTGCACGGCTTCCGTCAGTTCGGCAAGCGAGGCCGGTACCTCGACAGTAAAACCGAGGCCAAATTCCTCCTTCGCTTTTTTGTCTCTCTCTTTGGCCCGGCAATCCCCGGCGAAAAGGCAAAGCAGCGCTAATGCCGCCAGGAGCGATCGAAAGGAGCTCGTATATCGCATGTTTCGCTTGCAGGCATGACGTAGACTCTGACAGGAATTGGTTTGAACCAAGCGTTCTTTCTGCATCATGCAACTGGGTATGACGCGATTGTTACTCTTTCTATACTCCAAATGTCAACCCAACCAGCCGATGGTTGCCAGCGACCCTGAATGGTGGTGTTGCGCTCAAAGTAACACGAGCGAGGCACGGTATGCATCCGTCCGAATGTAAACAAATGTAATCACGAAGTCTTAGCATTTGTGAAAACAAATCGGTATTTTTGCTTGACACAAATTTTTTTCTCATGATAATTAGTTCGTTCACACGCACTCAGAAATAACTCCCGGTCATTTGCGTGTGCTCTCTGTTTGGTTGCTTCTCAAAATGCTTCCGGTTCAGGAGGATCGAATGAATCTCCCCCGTAGGGTTATCGCGGGTCTGCTTTTCCTTGCCTGCTTCGTGATCGCAGGTGCCAGCGATGCTAATGCCATTCCAGCCTTTGCACGTAAGTACGGGCTGCGATGTTCTGCCTGCCATGAAGCGTGGCCGATGCTCAACCAATTTGGTCAGAAATTCAAGGACAATGGCTACCAGCTAATGAATGATCGGGACGCCCCGATTTGGCAAAACCCGGCCTATTGGCCCGTGACCTTCCGCATGACGCCGATTTGGCATCGCGTGAGCGAAGATAAGGTTGCGGTGGATACCGCAGCCGGCCCAAATGCCGGCGAGGTACAAATAACCTCTCATGGTTTCGATCTAAGCGGCCTCGACTTCCACACCGGCGGTACCCTCGATAAGAATATTTCCTTCTACCTGCTCCCTTCTTCGGATTCAACCGGGGCTTTCCACTTTGAAACTGTTATGGCCCGGTTGGATAATGTGTTTGGTTCGTCGTGGGTAAATATCAAGCTGGGCAAATTCGAATTAGACAACCTGCTCTCCGAAAAGCGTATCCTCACGCTCACCGGTAATGGCGGAATCTATCAGCTCTACCACTTCACTCCGCTTGGCGATACGAATTTTTACGGTCAAATGGGTGATAACCAATTGGGCGTGGAGTGGCTAGGGCACTCCTACAACGATCGCTCACGTGTTTCGGCCGCTTTGATCAGCTCGAATGACGGCACCACCCAATTACCTTCCGGCAACTCCTATTCGGGTTTTTTCACTGCCAGTCAGGCCTTTGACACCGGCAAACTTGGCGTGCAACGCCTTGGCTTCTACGCCATGACCGGTGAGGCCCCGACCCAGTTCTTGAATTCGGGCGGTGTTCCTATTCCTGGAACCGGGTTTGGCAACAAGAGCTTCAGCCGCTACGGCTTTACGGGCCAGTTCTACCTGGGCAAGCTTGATTTCCAAGTCGTCACCCAACACGGTTCCGATGACAAGTACTTCGGAACAGGCACGTCACCATATCAGCCCTACCCCGGCAACGTAGCTTCAAACGCCCTGCCTGCGGGTGCGCGCAATCCTACCTGGAATGGTTTCCTCGTGGAACCACACTACGTATTTAGTCCGCAGCTGATCTTCATCGGGCGCTACGAAGGCATAAATATGTCGCAGCAAGCACTGGCGACGACGCCATCTGATGCGGGCAACATTCAAACTTTCACAATTGGTTATCGCTACATGCCAATCATGACGAGTCGCGCGGGCTTTGCCTGGCACAACGAGTACAACTGGCTCCGTCAGACCAAAGCCGCTCCGGACGGGACCGACCTGACCAGTAGTGAACTTTTGCTCGGATTTGACTTTGCGTTCTAGGAGAGACATGCCGATGAAAACGAAAATGATGAAGTCATCGCTATTGCTGGGAGCGGGAATTCTGCTTCTGATGTCCGCGGTCTCCTGGGCGCAAATGACCAAGTACCAGGAAGATCAACGCCTCAACATGGAAGCGCATGTGGGCAAATATACCGGCCACGCGAAAGACGCGGAAGCCAATTACAGGCGCTATTGCGTCGGTTGTCACGGCGTGGAGGGTGACGGCGAAGGCGAGAACACGCCGTGGCTTGACCCGCAACCACGCAATTTCACTCTGGGCCAGTTCAAGTGCCGTTCCACTCCAAGTGGCACCCTGCCGACGGATGAAGACCTCTATGACACGATTGCCCGCGGGTTGGATCGCTCCGTAATGCCGATCTGGAATCAACTGCCCAACCAGGATCGCATTGATCTGGTGGCTTACGTCAAGCACTTCTCTTCGAAGTGGGTCACGGAAAAGCCGGGGACGCCGATACAAATCGGGCCCGAGCCGGAAGTGACTGCGGATCGCGTCAAAGCCGGGCAGGTATTATTTCAGAAGCTGGAATGCTGGAAATGTCACGGCGTCGAGGGGCGGGCAAATGGTCCTTCTTCCGACACCTTGCAGGACGACTTTAACCGTCCTATAAAGCCTTACAACTTCACCGAAGGCGCCCGCCCAAAGTGCGGCAGCACCGACCGGGATATCTACAAAATTTTCATGACCGGTCTGGATGGCACGCCGATGCCCTCGTTTTCAGACAACGTCAAGCCGGACGAGGCGTGGGATCTTGTTTTCTACCTGCGTACTCTGCAACCCAAGAATGCTTACAACGAGAAAGAAAGAGCGATTGCCAAGCAGCTTGGATTGAAACCGATCGATCCCAACGTACCGTTGCCAGCGTCGTCGGGCGGTCAGCCGTAAAATTTGCAGTTAGGAGGATGAATTCATGAATCTGTATCAGAAGTCGTCAGTCGTACTATCATCCGTAGTGTTGGTCGCGGTAGGCGCGTTGATGTTGAGTGGTAGCGTGAGCGCGGCGCCTCCTTCGGGTTCGAGCATTACCGGTACCATTAAATTGGACGGCACGGCGCCTCACCAGAGGGGCATCGACATGTCCAAGGAGCCGAGTTGCGCGGCGATCCATAAAGACAAGCCAGCAACGATGGAAGCGGTGGTGGCGGGCGCGAATGGCGGATTAGCCAACGTTGTGGTTTATATCAGCCAGGGCCTCAGCGGGAACGAGGCTCCCATGTCCGGCGACGTAACTCTGACGCAAAAAGGGTGCCAGTACATTCCGCACGTGGTTGCCGTCGATGCCAGCCAGCACATGAAGGTCGTCAATGCGGATTCAACTTCGCACAACATTCACCCGCAGCCAACAAAGAACCAGGAGTGGAACAAATCACAGCCCCCCGGTTCGGCGCCATTTGACGTGACTTGGGCCAATGAAGAGATTGCCGTTCCGGTGAAATGCAACATTCACCCCTGGATGCACGGTTTCATCGCCGTCGTAAAAGGGCCTTACGGCGTGAGCGACGACAATGGCGCGTTCACTGTGCCGGATGTCGCGCCGGGCAGTTACACCCTGACGGCATGGCAAGAGACTTACGGTACGCAGACGCAGAAAGTCACTGTGGCTGCGGGCAAGGCTACGAACGTGGATTTTACGTTCAAAGCTAAATAATTTTTTGGAACGTACTTGACACCTACAGCCGCCGCTAATAGATTGCGGCGGCTGGATTTTCAAATTTTTCGCGTGTCCGCGTGAGAAATTTGGAAATCCGGACTCCCGGTCCCGGTCTCGGTAACACGTTCAATTAGCTCGGAGGCGTTTTGTCATGGCCAAGTTTTTTGCGGTCACGATTTTCGTTATTGCCCTTGCGTCGGCCTATCCCATAGTTGCCAACAGTTGGTTTACACAGGCGCCGCAGGATATCTCAACGCACGGCTACCTGATCGATAACCAGATGCACGAAACCATGATTGAGGCGGGTCTCGCGTTCCTGTTGTCGCAGATCCTGCTTGCGTGGTTCGTTTGGTCTTTCTCGAATCGCCCCAAGGGCGCAAAGATCGGTTATTTCCCGGGTGGTGCCAAGACCATGGTTCTTGCGGGCTTCCTGCTCGTCGGAACGGAGGTGCTCGCATTGGGTGTCTTTGGAACCAAAGCGTGGGCGGCTGTCTACTTCCAGCCCCCGGCGGCCGACGCCTTGCCCATTCAAGTGCAGGCCGGTCAGTTCGCGTTCTATTTCCGGTATCCCGGGCCGGACGGAAAATTCGGTCCGCTGCATCCGGAGCTGGTGAACGAAGGCAATCAGAATTATTTCGGCCTCGATACCACGAATGATCCGGCTTCGAAGGACGACATCGTCGCCGCCGAAATGGCAATCCCCGTGAATAAAGAAATTCACCTTCTCATGCACTCCAAAGATCTCGGCCATTCGTTTTTTGTTCCGGAGTTGCGCGTCCATCAGGACTTTGTGCCGGGGTTGGATTTGTCTTTGCATTTCACGGCAACCAAGATTGGCAAGTATGAAATTGTGTGCACGCAGCTTTGTGGTTTGGGACACTACAACATGAAAGCCTATCTGGAAGTGATGTCCCAGGGCGATTACGATAATTGGCTGAAGCAGGAAGCGGCATTGCAGTAAGTTGAATTCACGCCGGCGGCGAAGCGCCGGTATAGAAAATTCACCGAGGTGAGCAACATGCACGATGTATCTCACGCGACGCACCATGGTCCGCCGACCACGTTCATCCGGAAGCACATTTTCAGCACCGATCACAAAGTGATCGGCAAGCAGTATTATGTGCTGGCTTTGGTGGCGGCATTTTTCGGGATGTTCCTTTCTTGGTTTATGCGAATCCACCTCGGCTGGACGAATGCTGCCATTCCCGGGCTCCAGTTGCTTTCCAAGAATGGCGCGCCCGGCGGCGTGATAACACCCGAGTTCTATCTGCAAATGATGACCATGCACGGCACCATCATGGTCTTCTTCGTTTTGACCACGGCCCCCTTCGCTGCTTTCGGCAACTTCTTTCTGCCGATTCAGGTTGGCGCCGAGGATATGCCTTTTCCTCGTTTCAACATGATGTCGTTCTGGGTAACATTTGTCGCATTCCTGGCTTTGGTCGCTGCGTTCGTCGTCGGTGATGGGCCGCCGCTGAGCGGTTGGACCGCCTACGCGCCATTGAGTGCAGTTGGTGAGGCTGCTGGACCGGGGCAAGGCACAGGACAAGTTCTCTGGGCTGTGTCCATCGGGTTGTTCTGTATTGGACAGCTATTGGGGGCATTGAACTTTATTTCGACCACGCTCGATATGCGCACCAAAGGCATGTCTCTAATGCGCCTGCCGCTTTCCGCTTGGGCGTGGTTCATTACGTCGTGCATCGGACTGACGGCCTTTGCGGTATTGCTGCCCGCTTGCATCCTTTTGATTCTTGATCATCTGGCAGGTACGAGCTTCTTTATTGCTTCAGGGCTGGTCATCAATGACAAATTGCTGCCCCACTCAGGTGGCTCGACGCTTCTATGGCAGCATCTGTTCTGGTTCTTCGGCCACCCGGAGGTGTACATCGCTATTGTTCCGGCGATGGGCGTGGTTTCGCACATCCTCATTACAAACATGCGCAGGCCCATGCTCAGCCATCGCGTACTGATTTATTGCATGATGAGCATCGGTTTCCTTAGTTACCTTGTCTACGGGCACCACATGTTTGTCAGCGGAATGAATCCGTTCTCAGGCTTGGTGTTCTCCTTCCCGACTCTGGTGATTACGATTCCAGCCACCATCATCGTGCTCATCTGGTTGGGTAGTCTTTATGGCTCGCGGCTGCGTATCAACTCCGCGTCGTTGTTTGCCTTGGGCTTTATTTCGATGTTCATCAGCGGTGGCGTTAGCGGATTCTTCCTGGCTCAACCCTCGTTGGACATCCTGCTGCATGCTACTTATTTTGTGGTCGGGCACTTCCACATGGTGATGGGCGTGGCGGCGATGTTCGGCATCTTTGCCGGAACCTACTTCTGGTTCCCCAAGATGACGGGCCGCATGATGAATGAGACGCTCGGTAAGATTCACTTCTGGATGTCGTTCGTGGGTGCATATGCCATCTTCATGCCTTTCCACTACCTGGGCTTGGCGGCCAACATCCGTCGTTACCAGGCTTTCACGGACGATTATCTTCAGAAGTTGATCCCCGTTCACCAATTCATCACGGTGGCCGCTTTGTTTACCGGCTTCGCGCAAATGATCTTCCTCTTCAACCTCATTTACAGCCGTTTCTGGGGAGAAAAAGCACCGGCCAATCCATGGGAGGCAACATCGTTGGAATGGTCCACGGATTCGCCGCCGTCGTGGAATAACTTCAACGGCAAACACATCGTCGTCTACCACGATCCCTACCAGTATGGCGTGGAGGGATCGGCTGGCGACTATGTCATGCAAACTTCGCCGGAAGCAGTCACCACACCAGATGAGAAATAGGGAACAACCGGAACGCGATTAATCAGACATGGCAACCACGATTCCAGAACCGCCCCAGCTTGAGAAGATCAAGAAAGACCGTTCGCCGGTGCGAACGAACTCCGGCAACGGGGGCTGGGGAGGGATTGCGACTGCGGGGACTTCCCCGAAACAAGTAGACCATTTTTCCCCGCCGCCAGCGACCACGGCGGTTTGGGTGGGTATTGCCGCGATTTCGATGAGCTTCATCGCTTTCACTAGCGCGCTCATCGTGCGCAAAGGCGGAGCGCCGGATTGGCGGCATTTGACCCTGCCCCCAATTCTTTATTGGAACACCCTGGTGCTGATTGCCAGCAGCTTCACGCTTGAAGCGGCGCGGAAGAAGATTGGCGCCTACATGACGGGTGCAAAATCGGAAAAGTCCGCCTTTTGGCTTCATGTCACTCTTGGCCTCGGGCTTCTTTTTGTGGCTGGGCAATATGTTGCCTGGTCGCAGCTGCGGGCACAGGGTCTTTATTTAGCCACGAGCCCAAACAGTTCCTTCTTTTATGTATTTACGGTCATCCACGCCCTGCATGTTTTGGGCGGCCTCGCGGGATTGATTTATGTGATTCGCCGCTTCCATAAAGGCATTTTGCGGAAGAGTACGCTGGCCGCGGCATCGCATTACTGGCATTTCATGGACGTACTTTGGGTCTACTTGCTGTATGTACTTTGGACCAAGATTTAACGCAAAACACAACTTTCAGGAGGCACTGTGAGCCACGCCAATGTAGCCGTCGGAGCGCCCCAAGCGGGAACGATGGAGCCTTCTCCGTTTTCCATTCCTTCCAAGAAACTGGCGATGTGGCTGTTCATAATTTCTGACGCCATGACGTTTTCGGCGTGCCTGGTGGCTTACGGGTTCCTACGCAACTCAACGCCGAATTGGCCGACGCCGTTTCACAGCATTACCAATGTCGCCATCATGACGTTCATTCTGGTCACCAGCAGTTTGACCATGCTACTCGGTATCCGGGCAGCGCGTAGCGGCGACAAAGGCGGAGCGTTTCGTTGGATTATGATCACGGCAGTGCTGGGCATCGTCTTCGCCGCGTTGCACTTGCGGGAATGGTCAGGGCTCATGGATGAAGGAATGACGTTATTCAAGAACCCATGGGGAACCGGGCTATTTGGCTCCGCCTTCTATAGCATCACCGGCCTGCACCTTTTCCACGTGACTTGTGGCGTTATCGCCTTGATCACGGTTGGAATTCGCTACCAGGGCGGACGCTATAACGCGGACGACATCGAAGTGCTCGGCTTGTACTGGCACTTCGTGGATCTGGTTTGGATGTTCGTGGTGCCTTTTGTATATCTCCTGAATTTGAGTCACTAAATTTCTGGCGCGAGGGAGCCGGTTCATGAGCACAGATCAACAAGTGAGCGGTTTCGGAAAGTACCTGGTGGTTTACGTCTGCATCCTGGCCATCGCTGGGTTGCAATTCGTGGTCGCCTACCACTCGGCCAACTATTCGGACATGTTTGTTCGCATGCTATTGCTGGCGTTGCTGGAGGCGGCACTGGGAATCTTGTTTTTCATGCACCTTTGGAATGAAAGGCGATCCATGATCGTGTTCGTCTCGATTTTCATTCTATTCGTGCTGGCGAGCATGCAATATAGCTGGCCCGACGCCTTTCGGATCCTGGTCGGGGCTCCTTATTCGAGTTATCATTGAGTGCTGGACGCGAATCAAGCGAATGCGCATGCATAAATTTATGACCGGTTTGTACGTGGCGGCTGGGTTGGCCTTGCTGATGGCGGGGGCTCCTATGGCCCATGCCCAGGGTTGTGCCTTGTGCTACACGCAGGCCGCGTCCGCGGGGGCTCGGATCATTCAGGCTCTGCGTAGCGGAATTCTGGTTTTGGTTGTGCCTCCGGCGTTCCTGTCGGTGGGCATCACCGTCATGGCCTATCGCAAGCGCAATCAATTTGTGAATCCCGACGATAAAGAACACGATAAAGATCCTGATGATTCGGAGCGCGGCTGGTAATCATCGACTCAATGGCAACTACTCCAACAGTGGCACCTCCGAGCGCAACACCCTCTCTTCTGGTTTCCAAGTTGCGGGATTACTACACCCTGACCAAGCCCGAAGTGAACCTTCTCATTCTCATGACAACCTCCGCTGGCTATTATCTAGGCAGCCAAGGTGGATTTCATTGGGGCGGGCTGGTTCGCACGCTGATTGGGACTCTGCTGGTGGCGAGCGGCACTGCGACGCTCAATCAATGGATGGAGAGAGTTTGGGACGGGCAGATGCGGCGCACGGCGAACCGGCCCCTGCCCTCGGGCCGAGTGAGTCCGCTAGAAGCTTTTGTGTTCGGCGTCCTAATGAGCCTTGCGGGTGGCATCTTTCTGGCCTTGACGGTGAATCCTCTGTCGGCCGCGCTCGCAATCTCCACTCTGCTTTCGTACCTTCTGATTTACACGCCGCTGAAGCGCAAGACTCCGCTTTGCACCCTGCTCGGCGCCGTTCCCGGCGCGATGCCAACCCTCATCGGATGGGCCGGGGCATCCGCCAGCATCAGCCTTCATGCCTGGTATCTATTCGCGATCTTGTTCCTGTGGCAGTTCCCGCACTTCCTGGCCATCGCAATAATGTATCGCGATGATTATGAACGCGCAGGCTACCGTATGCTGCCACGTTTCGACGCCGATTCGAAGTTCACCCGCGGAGAGATTTTGGCGTTCACAGTCGCACTCATTATCACAACGATGTTGCCGCTCGTGGATCGTGGCGGTGCCGCTTATAGTATCGGAATGTTGCTGGCCGGCGGATTCCTACTTTATCACTCACTCAAGCTGACGGCATCCGCCTCCAAAGTCATGGCCAGCAGACTACTTCATGCGTCCGTACTTTACTTGCCTATCGTCCTGATCGTGATGGCGGTCCTGAAAGCCTGACCGCTTTCACCAGCCGCCCTAACCTCCCCCGATCTAGCCAGCCTTCTGGAATCGATCCGCTTCCACCAAAGGCATATCCACGAGGTGTTCGCTCAGGAACCATGCTTGCAGTTCGTTGGTGCGAAGAACGTCGCTGACCACCAGGTCGTTGGTACCGTCGTCACCCAGAGTGGACGCCCGGCGCGCCAATTTACGGCAGTTGCCAACCACGATCTGGTGAGCATCCAGCAAACGAGAAATCTGAACGGGTACTTCTTCGCGACCGCGCGGCGGACGCTCAATGCGAGTGGTCTCCGCAACGTCAGGTGCCATGGCGATGGGCAGACCGCCGAGCAATTGAATGCGTTCCGCGATCGTGTCCACCATTTCCGATTGTTCGTTGAAATGTTTGTCGAATAAAAGGTGGAGTTGGTAAAACGTGGGGCCGGAAACCTGCCAGTGCGACTTCTTGTAGAGATCGCGCAGGGTCATGGTATCCGCCAGCATGAGATTGAGTTGCGCTGTCATCTCCAGGCGCACGGGCTCTTCGAGATCGAGTGGCAGCGCATGAGTGACGGTTCCATACTCCTGAATAATGGGAGCGCGCTGGTGCAAGCGGGGTTGGGCGGTAACCTTTTGATGATTGCGGGAAGCGGTCTTGGTTGGCATGGGATTCTCCTTTTAGGCTGTCTGACGAGATTATTTCACGATTTCAAGCCCTTGGATGACAGATGCGGGGCAAGGGTTCGTGGATTTTCCAGGTATTTCTTGGGAAATCTCCCCATGGCATGCTGTCGTACCGCGCTCTGTACTCCCTTCGTGCCAGCAGAAATCCGCGCTCTCGATTATGATTATTAGTTCCCATACTTGATTTGGAGAGAGATTCTAGACGTGGCTGAGACCCAGAAGACCAACGGACTCGAAGTTATAGAAACGCGTGAATGGCTGGATTCTTTGGATTATGTTCTGGCTAGGGGCGGCCCCGAGCGCGCTGGCCGTCTGATTCAGCAATTGTCATTGCACGCCCGCCTTTCCGCTGGCGTGAACCTGCCCTTTACCGCCACGACGCCATATCAAAACAGCATCTCCGTGCGCCAGCAACCTCCCTTCCCCGGCAGCCAGGACATGGAGCGGCGCATCAAGAGCCTCGTTCGCTGGAACGCACTGGCGATGGTGGTGCGCGCCAATAAGCTGCAAGAGGGCATCGGCGGCCACATTTCTACATTTGCCTCCGCGGCAACGCTTTATGAGGTCGCATTTAACCACTTTTTTCGTGCCCAGACTGAATCTGGCGATCGCGATGTGGTTTATTTTCAGGGACATGCAGCGCCGGGGATCTATGCTCGCGCCTATCTCGAAGGTCGCCTCGGCATTGAGAAGCTGCAAAATTTCCGCAGGGAACTCAAGCCGGGCGGGGGACTCTCTTCTTATCCTCATCCTTGGTTAATGGAAGATTTCTGGGAATTTCCCACGGTTTCGATGGGACTCGGCCCGATTCAGGCGATTTATCACGCGCGCTTTATTCGTTATCTGGAAAATCGGGGGCTTAAGCAAGCGACGGGCGGGAAAGTTTGGGCTTTCATGGGCGATGGCGAGATGGACGAGCCCGAATCGCTTGGGTCCATCACGCTCGCCTCGCGCGAAAAGCTCGACAACCTGATCTTCGTGGTCAACTGCAATTTGCAACGTCTCGACGGGCCGGTTCGCGGCAATGGAAAAATCATTCAGGAACTGGAAGCCATTTTCCGCGGCGCAGGCTGGAATGTAATTAAAGTGGTGTGGGGCGGTGACTGGGACACGCTCATCCAGAATGACCGTGATGGCCTGTTGGTGAAGCGCTTAGGCGAAATCAGCGACGGACAATATCAGAAATATTTTGTCGAGAGTGGCGCTTACTTCCGCCACAATCTTTTCGGAACCGACCCCCGCTTGTTGAAGATGGTCGAGCATCTTTCCGACGAGCAATTGTCCCGCATGCGGTTGGGCGGGCATGATCCAATTAAGGTTCACGCCGCCTATCGTGCCGCCGTCGATCACACCGGCTCGCCCACGATCATCCTCGCGAAAACAATTAAGGGCTACGGTTTGGGTGAAGCCGGCGAAGGCAAGAACATTACCCACCAGCAGAAGAAGTTGAACGATGACGAACTTGCCATGTTCCGGTCGCGCTTCGGCATCCCCATTCCGGATGAAGAGCTGCATGAGGCGCCGTTCTATCGCCCTCCAGATGACAGCCCCGAAGTTCGCTACATGCAGGAGCGTCGCAAGCAGTTGGGCGGATACATGCCGCAGAGAAAACTGCGGGCGAAACCGATGGCCCCCGTGCCGGAGTCGCATTTCGAGGAGTTCTATAAAGGCACTGAGAATCGCGAAGTTTCCACGACCATGGTGTTCGTGCGGCTGCTGGCAAAGTTGTTGCGCGATCCGGAAATTGGCAAGCTGATCGTGCCCATCATCCCTGATGAAGCCCGCACCTTCGGGATGGAAGCGCTGTTCCGCCAGGTCGGCATCTACTCGAGCGTGGGCCAGCTCTACGAACCGGTAGACATGGATACGCTGCTTTACTACAAAGAAGCGAAGGATGGGCAGATCCTGGAAGAAGGCATCACCGAAGCGGGATCGATGTGCTCGTTTATTGCCGCGGGCACGGCCTATGCCAACCATGGCATCAACACCATCCCCTTCTTTATTTATTATTCGATGTTCGGTTTCCAGCGCATCGGTGATTTAGTTTGGGCCGCTGCCGATATGCGAACGCGCGGCTTCTTAATCGGTGGGACGGCCGGCCGCACGACGCTGGCCGGGGAAGGCTTGCAACATCAGGATGGACACAGCCATGTGCTCGCCCTGCCCGTGCCGAATTTGATGGCGTACGATCCCTCGTTTGCGTATGAAATCGCCATTATCATTCAAGATGGAATCAAGCGAATGTATGTGGACCAGGAGTCCATTTTTTACTACCTGACCGTCACCAACGAGCCTTTACCAATGCCCGAGATGCCCGCAGGCGCGAATGTGCGGGAGGGAATTCTCAAGGGTCTGTACCGCTTCAAAGCTTCCACCAGGAAAGACTCCAAACTCCGTGCCCAATTATTCGGTAGCGGCACGATTATGTATGAAGTGCTCAAAGCGGCGCAGATTCTGGAAGATAAGTACGGCGTCGCCGCCGACGTTTGGAGCGTGACCAGCTATAAAGAACTCTATCGGGACGGCAACGATTGCGAGCGCTGGAACATGCTGCATCCGGGAGCGGTTCCGAAAGTTCCATATGTCACGCAAACACTGAAAGACGCGCCCGGCGTATTCATCGCAGCATCTGACTACATGAAAGTGCTGCCCGAATCGATCGCGCAATGGGTGCCCCGGCGTTTGGTCGCGCTGGGCACAGATGGATTTGGCCGCAGCGAGAACCGGGCCGCCCTTCGCGATTTCTTTGAAGTGGACGCCAAGCACATCGTACTGGCCACGCTGAGCGCGTTGGCCAGGGAAAACCAGATTGCCACGGACGCGGTCCAGAAGGCGGTCAAGGAACTTGGCATTAATCCGGAAAAACTCAATCCTGCAATCAGTTAGCTGGGCATGGCTCGAACCCAGGCCTCACGTATAAGAAAGGGAAGTGGCGTGACAGATTTTAAGCTACCGGAACTTGGCGAGAACATTGATCAGGGAGACCTGGTTCGCTTGTTGATTTCTCCCGGCGCCAGCATTGCAGAGGGCCAGCCCGTGATGGAACTGGAGACCGACAAAGCTGTCGTGGAGGTCCCATCTTCGGTCACTGGCAAGGTCAAAGAGATCCGCGTCAAAGAGGGAGACCGAATCAAAGTCGGGCAGGTGATTTTCACCGTCGAGAATGGCGCGGGTGGAAAAGCCGAAGCTGCCATCAAGGCCGCCCCGGTTTCCGCTCCTGCTAGAGCTGAGGCCGCGAAACCACCGGCTGCGGTCCAGCCTGCGGCTGTTCCGACTGCTAGTACCCCGGCTGCCGCTGCGGCTGCTGATGCTATGGCGGGACCCTCCGAATTTCGTCTTCCCGAACTTGGAGAAAACATCCATCAAGGCGATTTGGTGCGGCTGATGATTTCCCCCGGCGCCAAGGTCTCCGAAGGCCAGCCGGTGATGGAACTGGAAACCGACAAAGCCGTCGTCGAAGTGCCTTCCTCCGTCAGTGGCACGGTGAAGGAAGTTCGGGTGAAGGCCGGCCAGAAGGTGAAAGTCGGCGATGTAATTTTCACTTTGGATGGCGCTGCCACCGCCGTGTCAGAACGTCCGAAGCACGTCCCGGTGGAACATGTTTCCGACCAACATGGTGCGCGACTGGCATTTCAAATTGCGTTGCAAGCCGAGGGCAAGACCGAAGCCCAGGTCTTCAAGCCGGATACGCCCGCGAGCGTGCAGCCTTCCTTCAGCATGCCCTCGCAGTTGGGTAAAGTTGCGGGCACCGAGCATGGCGAACCGGTTCCTGCAGCGCCGAGCGTGAGGCGTTTGGCGCGTGAGATCGGCGTGGATATTCACCGCGTCGCAGGTTCAGGCCCTGGTGGACGCATCAGCGAAGACGACGTCAAAGCATATGCCAAGTCGCTGCTTGCAGGCGCGGCCGCAGCATCGGGAGCGCCCCAATTCGCCGAACCGGTTCTCCCCGATTTTTCGAAGTGGGGAAAGATCGAACGCGTCGCTATGCGTGGAGTGCGCCGCAAGACTGCCGAGCATCTCCGCCAGGCCTGGAACACGATTCCTCATGTCACGCAGCAGGACAAAGCGGACATCACCGAACTCGAGCAACTGCGCGCGCGCTTCGCCCCCAAAGCCGAAGAAGCCGGCGGCAAGATGACGGTGACCGCCATTTCGCTTAAGGTTTGCGCCTCGGCCCTCAAAGTGTTTCCCCAATTCAATGCGAGCATTGATGTCGCCAAAGATGAAATTATTTACAAGCAGTACATCAATATCGGCGTGGCCGTGGACACGGACCGAGGCCTTCTCGTTCCCGTCATACGCGATGTGGACAAAAAGAACATCGTGGAACTGGCGGCCGAACTGACGCAGATGTCAAAGAAAGCGAAAGACAAGAAGCTTACTCCCGCAGACATGGAAGGCGGAACGTTCACCATCACCAACCTTGGCGGCATCGGCGGGACGGGCTTTTCGCCCATCGTAAACCATCCTGAAGTCGCGATTCTTGGGCTCTCCCGCTCCAGCATGGAGCCGGTGTGGATGAACGGAAAGTTCGAAGCGCGCCGCGTGCTGCCGCTCTCGCTTTCGTATGACCACCGCCTGATTGATGGCGCCGATGCAGCCCGCTTCCTGCGCTGGATTGCGGAAGCTTTTGAACAGCCGTTCTTATTGTCGGTGCAGGGCTAAGAGTTGCTCTGTGAACTCTGCGTTCTCCGCGGTGAATGATTTTGAAAGGTTTGCATGACTGATACTCCCAATGACTGAAACTCCCAATCTGCGCATAGCGGTTATCGGTGGTGGCCCCGGTGGTTACGCCGCCGCGTTCCTAGCCGCCGACTTAGGCATGAATGTCACGCTGATTGATCCGGAAGTGAACCCCGGCGGCGTCTGTCTTTATCGCGGGTGCATTCCTTCCAAAGCTCTTCTCCACGTCGCCAAGTTAATTGACGAAACCCGTCATGCTAAGAACTGGGGTGTCGACTACCCCGACCCCAAGATCGATCTTGCCCATCTGCGCGCTTGGAAAGAGGGCGTGGTGAAAAAGCTCACGGGCGGCCTTGGCGTGCTCTCCAAACAGCGTAAGGTCAGCTATATTCGAGGCACGGCTGGATTCGAAAACTCGACCACGCTTCGCATCACGAAAAACGATGGCAGCGCAGAATCACTCAGCTTCGACCGTATCGTTCTTGCCACTGGCTCGCGGCCCGCGATCATTCCCAGCTTCAAGCTCGACACTCCGCGGATGATGGACTCGACCTCTGCGCTCGACTTAAGCGACGTGCCCAGTTCACTGCTCGTGATTGGCGGCGGCTACATTGGACTCGAACTGGGCACGGTTTATGCCGCGCTTGGTTCCAAAGTTTCCGTCGTCGAAATGTTGCCCGGGCTTCTGCCCGGCGCCGACCGCGACCTCGTACTTCCGCTGCACAAGCGCCTCGAAAAAATCTTCGACTCCATCATGCTCAATATGACCGTCGCCGGTGTGAAAGAGGAAGCAGGCGGTATTCGCGTGACTTTCGATGGGCCCGACGTAATAGAAAAAGAGCGGGTATTCGACAAAGTTCTGGTGTCCGTCGGCCGCAAACCTAACTCTGAAATTCCCGGCTTAGACAAGACGCAAGTTCAGATCGACGCAAAAGGATTTATCAAAATAAACGCCCAGCGCCAAACTGACGATCCTGCCATTTATGCCATCGGCGATGTCGCCGGTGAACCCATGCTGGCTCACAAAGCTTCCCACGAAGGACGCACGGCTATTGAAGCTATCGCCGGGCACAAAGTCGCGTTCGAGCCTAACGCCATACCCGCGGTCGTTTTTACCGATCCTGAAATCGCCTGGGCCGGACTCACCGAAACGCAGGCCCAAAAAGATAATCGCGAAGTTACGGTCACCCGTTTTCCCTGGGCGGCCTCCGGACGCGCCTTGACCATCGACCGCACCGAAGGCGTGACAAAACTTGTGATTGATCCGAAAACTGAACGCGTGCTCGGCGTGGGAATCTGCGGTGCCGGCGCCGGCGAGCTCATCGCGGAAGGCGTTCTTGCCATCGAAATGGGCGCCTGCGCGACCGATCTGGCGATGACCATCCATCCGCACCCGACCTTGTCGGAGACAGTGATGTTCTCCGCCGAAATGTTCTTCGGCACGGCAACCGATATCTACCGCCCCAAGACGCGGTAGATACACCCCGGCAGAGCGGCACAATTGGTTACAATGAAACGCTTGAGAGACGAAGGCCAATTCGTTTTTTTCCGCGCTGCGTATAAACATTTCCTGCGGAATTCAGAGGCCCGCGCTCTTCGTGTCCCCTTGCTCGCCGCGATTTTGCTGGTTTCTGTCGCGGCCCCGGCGCAACTGCTTCAGCAACTCACCAACGGCCAGGCCACTACTCCTCCCGCCCAACAGGATCCTCTCGGACGCGACACCCCCAGCGGCACCGTATTCGGCTTTCTCCAGGCCGCGCAATCGTACAACTATGCTGCGGCCGTGCAATATCTCCAACTGCCGGCGGGCAAACACCAGGCGCAATTGGAAGAGTTGGCGACACAACTTAAAGAGGTCCTTGACCAGGCTTACAAGGGCAGCGTTCGCCGCATAAGCAACTCGCCCGACGGAAATCCGCAGGAAGGCCTCACTCCCGACCGCCAGGATTTGGGCACGCTCGTCGCAGGCGACGCCGAGGCCAACCTGACGTTGGTGCGTGTGACCAACGAAGATGGGGTGAAGGTCTGGCTGTTTTCGGCAGAGACGCTCGCCCATGTTCCGGAGCTCTATGATCAGCTGGAAGTCCACCAGGTAGAGACGAAGCTGCCCAAATTTCTGGCCGGACATGAGTTCACAGGCCTTGCCCTGTGGCAGTGGCTGGCCATTTTGCTGGCCATTCCGATCTCCATCGGAATCGGCTGGATACTGACTCGTCTGCTTGATATACCGCGCCACATCTATCTGCGCGTGCGAAAAAAGACAGGTTCCACCCTGTGGGCCGCTGTCGCCAAGCCTCTTTGCATGGTGCTCAGCGTTTGGACGCACTGGATGTTGATCATCCGCCTGCGCCTGCCGCTGTTGCCGCGTCATTACTACGTAATCACCGCCGGCGTCTTCTTCATTACTGCAATCAGCTGGCTCATCTGGCGTTTGCTGCAACAGATTTTGCGCCGCTTGCGGCAGCGTGCGATTTATTCCGGACGCACCGGGACCGGCTCGCTCATGCTGCTCGGTGAGCGCATGCTCAAGGCCGCGATTTTTGTCATCGCTGTTCTTGGCATCCTCAGCACCCTCGGCTTCAACATGAGCACCGCGCTCGCGGGACTCGGCATCGGCGGCATCGCCGTGGCCTTTGCCGCCCAAAAAACGCTGGAGAACCTTTTTGGCGGCGTCTCGATTCTGGGCGACGAAGTCATCCGCGTGGGCGACATGATTAAAGTCGGCGATCGGCAGGGCACGGTCGAAGACATCAGCTTGCGCTCCACGCGTATTCGCACGCTCGATCGCACCGAGCTTTCCATTCCCAATGGAGCGCTGGCGACCGCAAACATTGAAAATCTGTCGCGCCGCGACAAGATGCTCTTCAACACCAAGCTCGGCCTGCGCTGTGAGACCTCCGCCGACCAGCTGCGTTACGTGCTTGCGGAGATTCGTCGGCTCCTCTATGAGCACCCGAAAGTGGAAACTGACGGTGCCCGCGTTCGTTTTGTATCCTTCGATGCGAGCGCGCTCACGCTGGAAATCAATTGCTTCATTCTCACGACCAGGACGCCCGAGTTCACCGCCATTCAGGAAGATCTGCTGCTCTGGATCATGGACATCGTCGAGGCTTCCGGCACCGGCTTCGCCTTCCCCTCGCAAACTGTTTATCTCGGGCAAGACACGGGATTAAATAAAGAAAAGGCGGCAGAAGCCGAAAAGAAAGTTCGAGAATGGCGAGCTGCCGGTAAATTGCCGTTCCCAGATTTTGCCGCGGATGAGATTTTTGAAATCAGCAACTCTCTGGCATATCCAAGGCCCGAGGCAGCCGTGCGAAAACCGAAGTAAACCAATTACGCAATCATTCAGGAGCGATCCAGTGGCAACTGTTGCACTACCCGAAACCCCGCAAAACGCAGTCCCGGAGTGGACCAAAGATTCTGCGTCTAAATTGCAAACCGAACTCGTGGCCTTGCATGGGGAGTCTGTGCGGGAACGCGCTGCTCGAGGGATCCGCCAGGTCGGCCAGTTCTGGCGCGATGCCGATGGCGACCGGTCCGTCTTTGAAGATTTTGTCCGCATGCACTTCGCCGCTACACCCGCGGCTGTGGATGCGCTCTTTCATCGATTCGAGTCTCTTTTCGAGCAGCTCGAGGGGCACATGCACGAGATTTACCGGGGTTTTCGCGAGCAACTGGACCTCGACCTCGGCCCAGTTTTGCCCGTGGATGAAATGTTCGGCGGCTACTATCCGGGCGCGCATATGACGGACGATATGTTCGAAAACAAACTCGCCTTCGTCGTTTTGTTGAACTTTCCTTTGACCACTCTGGAAGAGCGCATCGCCGGCGCCGGGCAGCGCTCGCGCCGCGAGTGGGCCGAAATCCGCCTCGCCCAGCGTTTCGACAAACGCATTCCCGCCTGGGTGAATCAGGCGGTCACCCAAGCCGAAGCTGTCTCAGGCCGTTACATCTCCGAATACGACATCTGGATGCATCATCTGGTCGACGATTCGGGCAAACGTTTTTTTCCGCCCAAAATGCGCCTGCTTAGCCACTGGGGATTGCGCGATGAAATCAAATCCAACTATCGCAGCGCCGAAAACGGCTTACAGAAACAACGAATAATTCAGCGCGTGATGGAGCATGTGATTGAACAGACGATTCCGCAAATCGTGATCAACAATCCAGCGGTGGACTGGAATCCGCTCACCAACCGGGTGGCTCCGGCGGCGGCACACGACGCCGACGACGCGCCTCAACAAATAACGATAGACAGCAAACCCGAACCAGACACACGCTACGCCATGCTGCTAAAAACTTTCGTCGCCGCGGCGAAGGCCGATCCATATTCTCCTACTGCGCCTACGCACATCGCCCGCCGCTTCGACGAAGATCGCGAAATTCCTGAGCCGCGTGTCAAAGCGATGCTCGAACAAGTGTTGACCTCTCCGCTCATGGCGCGCGTCGCCGGACTCATCAAATCCCGCCTCGGCCGTCCGCTCGAACCTTTCGACATCTGGTATAGCGGCTTCCGCCCGGCAAGTCCGCATAGTGACGCGGAATTGAATGAAATTGTCTCCCGTCGTTATCCCGATCCTGGCTCTTATGAACGCGACATCCCCAATCTTCTCGGGAAGTTGGGTTTCTCCTCGCAGCGCGCGCAATATCTCGCGGGCAAGATCTCGGTGGATCCTGCTCGCGGATCTGGTCATGCCATGAGCGCTGGCATGCGCTCGGAAAAAGCCCATCTGCGCACCCGCGTCGCAAAAACCGGAATGGATTACCAGAGCTTCAATGTCGCCGCCCATGAAATGGGGCACAACGTCGAGCAGGTCTTTTCCCTGAACAACGTCGATTCCACGCTGATGCGCGGCGTGCCGAACACGTCATTCACCGAAGCTTTCGCCTTTCTATTTCAAGGCCACGATCTCGAATTGCTCGATCTTCCCGCGCCTGACGCGCTGAGCAAAGGTGAGAAAATCCTCAACGATTTCTGGGCTACCTGCGAAATCAGTGCAGTGGCCCTCGTGGACATGGCCGTCTGGCACTGGATGTATGACCACCGTGAGGCTACTCCGGCGGAACTGAAACAAGCCGTCATTCGAATCGCGAAGGAAACCTGGAACCAGTTTTACGCGCCCATTTTCGGCATTCGCGACGTCATCCTTCTTGCCGTCTATTCCCACATGATCGACACCTTCCTCTACCTGCCCGATTACCCCATCGGCCACCTGATTTCTTTTCAGATTGAAGAGCAGATGGAAAAAGGCGGCAGCATCGGTCCCGAGTTCGAACGCATGGCCACCATGGGCCGCCTCACGCCCGATTTGTGGATGACCAAAGCTACGGGCAAGCCAGTGGGCGCCGAGGCGCTGCTCTCCGCCGCGCAGAAGGCGCTGGACGCCGTGGAACAGGCGCGAAATTAGCTCTATTTCCATCTCTGGGTTTCGCCCGAGTCGCACTACGGTAACTTGCAGCGTTTTAACGCCAGTTCGTACCATCAGCCATGCAACGAGCGTACGTCTTCTCGAAGGATGCGAAGTCACTCGAGATTCTCCATCAGATTTTCGAAGAGCTTGCGGTGACGTCCGAACAATCAAACGAGCTCGCCGCCGCTATAAAGAAGATATCCACCGAGGGCTTTGACGCCGTGCTCGTTGATTGTGACGACCTGCAAATGGCCACTCAACTCTTCGGGATTCTCCGGGGTTCGACGCTGAATCACGCCATGACGATTGCCGTAGTGGACGGCAAAGCCGGCGTTCCCACGGCCTTTCGCCTGGGAGCAAAAATGGTTTTGAGCAAGCCTCTCTCGCTTGAGCAGGCGCGCAGCACGCTGCGAAGTGCGCTTGCCGTGCGCCGCCGCGATGTCCAGGAAAACAAAACACTGGCCGCCGCCGCGTCAGCGCAAACAGCCACAGAACACGCCGCGCCGCACGCAGCTGCTGCCACACCCGGGCAGGCCGTGAAAAGTGAATTGGAAACAAGCCTTGTTTCGCCGCCCCCAGCCGAAGCCGCGCCGCCGGCCATGTCCGTCACGCCCGCGGTCGCGTCGGGCCAGGGAGCCGCTGCAGCGCCCGCGCGTGAGAGCAAGACTTCTGCTGACTCTCCGCTCGAGGCCGCGCATCCGCCGAAACCGAACCCGGAACAACCCATTGCAGGCACGGCCCGGACGTCGTCTGAATCCAAATCATCCGGCGAGCCCACAAAACCCCAAATCGCCCTGGTCTCGCGTCAGGAACAAAAATCTCAGCCGTCGGCGCCGACTTTCGCGATGCTCGGCGAGAAGCAATCCAGAAGCAAACCTGGACTCCTTCCCGCAATCGTCGCGGTCTTGCTAATCGCCGCCGCTACTGTGGCCTGGATGACTCAACCCAAAGTTCGGAGTGTCGTCCTCGGAGAATATGGTCAATTGACGCATCGCACCACTGCCATCACTCCCACGCCGCCTGCGGACCAGAGTTCGCCTGATGCGCAGGCTGCCACTCAGGCAACACCGCAAACTGCCGTACCGGCTCCAGCGCAACCTGCTCCTGCCGCTGCCGCAGCGCCCGACCCATCCACACTGGCGCAGGGCTTTCAAGACAATCCTCCAGCCGAGGCGATTGCTCCCGCTGCGGCCGCCGATAACGCCGAGCCGATCGTGGTTCCGGAAGATCTGGCCGACGCTCATGTAACTCACCGCGTGGCACCGTGGTATCCCACAAAAGCCCGCCATGCTCACGTCAAAGGCAATGTCATCGTGGTTGCCAGTGTTGGGGCCGATGGGACCGTGCAATCCGCCGCCGCGACAAAGGGAAATCCCATGCTGCGTCTGGCCGCCGAGGAAGCCGTGAAGCAATGGCAATATCAACCCTACTACCAGAACGGCCAGCCGGTTCCTTTTCAAACCCAGGTCACCGTGAGCTTCCCCTCGAAGGCCGCCGCGAATCGTAACTGAAAACCGCGGGAATCAGCGCTTCCTTCCCAAGTCCAATTACTTGCGTAACTTGCTGGGCAAAACGAATGTACTTACGATTTGCCCATGAACTATGCTGCGCTCCTTTTTTGCCCGGAGGATAAGACTTCCCGCGTCCTCAGCCAGGTTTTGGCCGATCTTGATTTCGCCGTGGAACTTTCCACCGAACCCTTTGCAGCTGTAAAGCGGCTAATGGCGCAGCGTTTCGATGCGGTTGTCGTGGATTGCGATAACGATCAGAATGCCGCTCTCATGTTCAAGAGCGTGCGTAATTCCGAGTCGAATCAGGCCGCTCTCACCGTCGCGGTCGTGGCCGACCAGGCAGGCGTCGCCAAGGCGTTTCGACTGGGAGCAAATCTGGTGCTCACCAAGCCCATCAATGTCGAACAATCAAAAAGCACTTTGCGCGTAGCTAAAGGCTTATTAAAGAAAGGGGAAGGCACGAAACCCGCTGCCGCTGCCGCGACGGCACCAGTACCGCAACCGGCATCGACGCGGCCCGCCGTTCCCGCTCGTCCCACAACCCCGGCGGCCCCAATCGTTGCACCCAAGCCGGTATTTGTGCCTCCATCGACTCCTTCGCGTGTTGTGCCCACAATTGCGGCGTCCGCGCTCGAGTTGGAGCCCGAGCCGCTTCCACCGACCGCCCCCGACGATGCTGCCCTGCTCGAATCGATGCCGGCGCCGGCGAATCCTTTACCGAAGCAAAATCGCTGGCCAGCCGCGAGCGAGAGTGTGTTGTCAAAGCAGGCCGCCTCGCATGCGGATGCGCACTCCGGCAGTGCGGCTGCGGCTGCTCCCGCCAAAGAGAAGATCGTGGAGTCCAAAACTGTCGAGCATTTGCCTTCCAGCAATCTGCCCGCAGAAACCATTTTTCCGGAAGAAAGCTCAGCTCAGGCTTCCATCGCAGGAACCCTTGTCCATGCCGAAGCTCCCGTTTTCTCATCGTTCCCAGCCTCTAGTGAGAGCGAGACCTCGAGTGACGGCAGCGGCAAAAAGATCGCCATTGCCGTGGCGGCCATGATCGCCATCGGTGCTCTGGCCTATTTTCTCTACGGCAAGTCGCATACCCATACCGCTCACCAGCCGACAGCGCTGCAATCACAGCAAGCGCAGACAATTTCGGTCCACGCCAATGACGCGTCGGCCAATCCGTCGGTCAGTTCATTGAACCCTGTGATCTCAGTGCCCGAGCCAATCACTAAACCAGCGCCAATTCAGGGGTCAGGCAGCTCGAACCCATCTGCCAATCAGCCGTCAGCGAAATCGGCCCCGTCGCAGGCTTCTGCCGAAAAACCCTCGGAAAGAGTCGTGGACAAATCTGCCGCTGCCGCGAAAACTGCCGACGCAACCCCTGAACCCGAACCGCTCATGGTGAAAAGGGAAGCCCCGCAACCGCCTCCCGCTCCCCAGGCAGAGACTCCCACGCCCGAGCCGCCGAGCATGAGCGTGTCGGCCAGCAATTCAGCTCCAGACTTGTCCGGCATCGTGGGTTCCGCTCCGGTCAGCATACCCAGGCCGACGGCCCAAACCATCAGGGTGTCGCAAGGCGTTTCCCAGGGATTGCTGATTAAAAAGGTGGATCCCGTTTATCCGAAACCAGCGATGGACGGCCGAATTCAAGGCGCCGTGCAACTGGATGCGCACATCGCAAAAGACGGCAGCATCAGTAGCGTAAAGGTGCTAAGCGGTGATCCAGTCCTGGCTGCGGCAGCGGCCGACGCAGTGAAACAGTGGAAGTACAAACCGTACTTCCTCGATGGGCAACCGATCTCAATCCAGACCCAGATCACTGTGAATTTCAAGTTGCCTTAGTATCTCTTAGTAAGCCAGCAGGATGCGCAAATCGCGCAGGTTGTTCCCGGTCGGGCCGGTCGTCACAGCGTCGCCAAACGTCTCAAAAAAAATATTCGCATTGAACGCGGCGAGAAAAGTCTTGGCAGAAATCCCGCAAGCCGCAGCCCTCGCCGCAGTGGTTCCATCCGCCACCGCTCCCGCGGCCTGACTGTTTCCATCAATGCCGTCGGTTCCGGCGCTCAGCACCGTGATGTTCTCTTCCGCGATCTTCTCCGCGCAAGCCAAAGCAAATTGCTGGTTCCTCCCGCCCACGCCGCCGTTGGCCACTTTCACAGTTACTTCTCCGCCGGAAAGCAGGCAGACGCGTTCGTGTTGATGCCGTAGTTCGCGCACGCGACCCAGCAGATACTCCGCCGCCTGCCCATAATCCCAATCATCACAGCGGTTGTCGATTTCGACGAAGAATCCGCTTCGTTCTGCTTCGGCCTTCGCCGACTCAAGCAAAGTAGCATTCGACAAAACCGTCCACCAACGCGACCGGTGGAACGCGACGTCGTCGGATTTTGGCGTCTCTTCAAGGGCGTGGCGCTGGAATAACTCCTTCACCGATTCAGGGAACTGCTCACTCATCCCATATTTCGCCGCAATGGCGTAGCAATCTTCCGTCGAAGTTGAATCCGGCATGGTCGGCCCCGAGGCCAGCGCGTCGATCGCATTATCGGGCACATCGGAGACCAAGATGGAAACCTGCTGCGCCGGCGCAGCCGCCTGCGCCATGCGCCCCCCTTTCACCGCCGAAAGATGTTTGCGGATCGCATTCATCTCCGCAATCGGCGCGCCCGAATGAAGCAGAACTCGATACGCCGCAATCAAATCCTCCAAAGAAATCTCATCGTCCATCGCTTTCTCCACGATGGACGATCCGCCCCCGCTGAGCAGATAAATCACCAGCGAGGTCGCCGTCTGCGCGGCGAGCGACTTCAAAATCGACTCGGCGGCGCGAATCGATTCTGGATTCGGTGTGGGATGGCCGCCGCGAAAATATCGAAAACCGCGCAATTGTGATGCGGGCTCCGTCGCGCCCGCTACAATCCCTTCAAAGCGGCTCCCCGCCTGCATTTCCAGCGCATGGACCATGCTGTGCGCCGCCTTGCCGATCGAGACCACGAACACCCGGCCATAAGACTCGAGATCGTAAAGGTCTTCACAAATCCGCAAGACCCCGCGCTCGCAGTGCAGGTGCCGCTCAAAAGCCCGGTCGATGGAAGACTCCGTCAGAGCGCGGTCGAAAATGTGGCGCGCCATCACCCGCATATCGAGACTCAATGTTTTGGCATCACGCGCCGTGGGACCGGCCATGCCAAGGATTATACAAACCATGTTGGGTGGACTCCCGGATTAGAGTATCGATGGAAGGGCGCGGACGGTGTATAAAACAGATTGCAGCAGGCGAAGGGGAACACATGAAAGTCGCATTCTTAGGATTAGGCATTATGGGACGTCCCATGGCCGCCAACTTGGCCAAAGCTGGCCATGACGTAACCGTGTGGAACCGAAGTGCGGGTAAAGACGTCGAAGGCGCTCGCACCGCCGCGACCCCGGCAGAGGCCGCGCGCGGCGCTGAAGTCGTATGGATTTGCGTCTCCGACACCAGAGCCGTCGAGAATGTATTATTTGGCGCCGGCGGTGTGGCCGAGTCTTTGACGACAGGAATGACCATCGTCGATTCCAGCACCATCGCCCCCACGGCCACCGCGGACTTCGCCGAGCGCATACGCCCGCACGGCGTGCACTACGTGGATGCTCCGGTTACAGGCTCGAAGATTGCCGCTGAGAATGGCACGCTCATCTTCATGGTCGGCGGCGACGAAACGGTCATTGACAAACTTTCCCCCTTGTTCGCCGCCATGGGCAAGAAAATCTTCCGCATGGGCGAAACCAGCAAGGGCCATGCCGCCAAGCTGGTCATGAACCTGCAAATTGCCATGATTTACGAAGGCTTCGCCGAGGCCCTTACGCTCGGCGCGAAACTCGGGGTTGACGCTGAAAAGCTTCTACCTCTCATTAACGCGTCCATGGTGAAATCAGGCGTCGTCGAATACAAAGCGCCCTTTGTTCTGAAGCGCGATTTTTCCCCGAACTTTCCTTTGCGCCTCATGTACAAAGATCTTCGCCTTGCCCTCGAGGCGGCCAGGCAGGCGCGCGTCAAATTACCCGGCCTCGAAACCGTCGAAGAAGTCTACGAAATCGCAGCTGAGGACGGCCAGGGCGACCTCGATTACGCCGCCACGCTTACCGTCCTCGAAAAATGGGCGGGAGTCGAAGTGAAAGGCGCGGCATAATCGCGAATTTTGAAAACAACCAGGTTCCTATGAGCGTGATGAACACAAAAGAGAAATTGGCTGCGCTCGGCAAGCCCGTCCCCGAGTTGCCGGTTCGCGATGTCGAACGCGCGCAACGGTACTACAAAGCCACGCTCGGCTTCGAGATTGGATGGCTTTACCCCGGCAATGAGATTGGGTCAGTATCGCGCAGCGATATGGGCCCAATCTTCTTTCGTAAAAAGACGCCGCCCTTCGAAGCCGCGGTTCACTGGGTGTACGCCGAAGACATCGATGCCTCCTACGAAGAACTGAAGTCCTTGGGCGCGAACATCGTTGATCCGCTGCAAAAAAAGCCCTGGGGTTTGCGGCAATTTACCGTGCAGGATTTGGACGGCAATCTCTTCTATTTCCATCACGACTGAACATAACAAATTAAGGGGAATTTTATGGACTACTTACTCAAAACCGAGCCGACCGTCTATTCCTTCGCGAACTTGCAAAAAGACAAAACCACCATCTGGGATGGCGTGACCAATCCCGTCGCCGTAAAAAATCTTCGTGCCATGAAACCCGGCGATCGCCTCGTCATCTACCACACGGGCGACGAAAAAAGCGTCGCCGGTACCGCGACCGTGGTTTCTGTTGATGACAAAGACCCCAAAGTTCCGCTGGTGAAAATTCAGGCCGGGAAGCCGGTTAAATCCGTGACCTTGGCCGAGATCAAAGCCCACAAGCTCTTTGCCGATTCGCCGCTGGTTCGGATAGGCCGTTTGAGCGTCGTCCCGCTTACCAAAGCCCAATATGCTTTCGTCACCGGAGAATAAACTTTCCCAATTGTCATCCTGAGCGAGCGCCGTACTTGCGCGAGTCGAAGGACCTGGGCGGGCCGCGCGTAAAATCGCGCGTTTGGCCCGCATCCTATCTACGTCCAACCGATATACAGATTGTTACTCAGGTAACTTCGCTATTACACAACTCTTACAATTGGCCTTCCCACGCGCTGGTATTTTAGATTTAACACCAGTCAAAACCTGTTTAAGGGAAATCAAGGGGAAGATCCGATGGAACTCGAAGCCCTCAATCGTAAAGCTGCCGCCAACAATGAAATTAATTGGGTAACCGCCATTTTCATGGGTCTCTTTCATGTCGGCGCCATCGCGGCCCTGTTCTTTTTTACCTGGAAGGCGCTTTTTGTCGCGGCATTTTTGTGGTGGGTGTCGGGCAGCCTCGGCATCGGCATGGGCTACCACCGTCTGCTGACGCATCGCGGATACAAGACCCCCAAGTTCGTCGAGTACTTCCTGACCGTCTGTGCCACGCTCGCTCTCGAAGGCGGACCGATTTTCTGGGTGGCCACGCACCGCATTCATCACCAATATTCTGATCACGATGGCGATCCGCACTCCCCGATTGACGGCAAATGGTGGGCGCACATGGGCTGGATCCTCATGGGCAAGTCCATGCACCATGACACGACTACGCTCGCCAAATATGTTCCCGACCTAGCCAAAGACAGATTTCACGTCTGGATTACGAAATATCACTACGTTCCCATGGTCGTGCTTGGTCTGATTCTGCTGGCCGTCGGCGGCTTGCCTTTCCTCATGTGGGGAGTTTTCATGCGCACCGTAGTCGGCCTGCATGCGACCTGGCTGGTGAATTCGGCGACCCACACCTGGGGTTCGCGCCGCTTCGTGACCAAAGACCTCTCCACCAACAACTGGTGGGTCGCGATTCTGACCTTCGGCGAAGGCTGGCACAACAATCACCATGCTCACCCGACTTCTGCTCGTCATGGCCTGCGCTGGTACGAAGTGGACATGAACTGGTACGGCATCTGGGCCTTGAACAAGCTCGGATTGGCCAAGCAGGTCTATCGCGTAAAGCTCGATGAGTTGAAGAAAAAAGAAGAAGAACTGAAAGAAAAACTTACCGCCGCGCCAACTCCAGAGCTGGCCGCAGCCTATTCAGCGTCCGGCGACTAAATTCTCAATACCCTAACCACGTTGTCATTCCGAAGGCTCGCGTTTTCGCCAGCGAGCCGAGAGCCTGCCCTGAGCTTGTCGAAGGGAACCTCGCGCGGCGCTTAACCAACCCAACCACCTTGTCATTCCGAGCCGCTCGCAGCGTCAGCGAGAGCCGCGTAGGAATCTGCTTTTGTGTACTACCCTACCGTGGGCGACTCAAGTCGCGAAGCACCACCTGCCCGACCTTGACCCCTTCAATAATTCTGGCCTATGATTGGCGCGTTTTGATTCGGCGCTCCCGGTCAAAGCAAATCCAAAATAAACCATTGTCCGCGTGGAGGCGACCCATGAAGAGCATCCTGTCCGTGTGGTTGGCAGTCATCGCAATCGCAGCTGTAATCTTTGCCGGCCGGGCAAGTGGAGCCCAAGACAAGGATAAGGATAAAGACAAGCAGGACAAGTACGCCTTGCAGATACCCGGCGGGCTCTCGTTCTCCGAAATCAGGGGATACGAAACCTGGCAGGTCGTCGGCCCCAGCCTGACCGATGCGGCAAATGTGATTCGCGTCATCCTCGCCAATCCGGCGATGATCAAGGCATACCAGAGCGGCATTCCCGGCAACGGCAAGCCTTTTCCTGACGGCTCGAAGGTCGTGAAGATTGAGTGGAGACCGAAGAAAATTACCGACTCGCCCTTTTCCGCAAAGGCGCCCGACACGGTCCCGGGTGACCTGGCTGAAGTGGAGTTCATCATCAAAGACAGCAAGAAATTCCCCGACGGCCACGGATGGGGATATGCCATGTTTGACTACGACGCCTCATCGGGAAAGTTCTCGCCCGCTACCGAGCTCAGTCATCCTCCCGTCGGGCACGACGCAAAATGCGGTGTCGCATGTCACAACCTCGCTGCGAACACGGATTTCATCTTTACCGCTTATCCAAAAAGGTGAGCGCCGTCGAGCATATCTGGCGCCCACGTTCGCGCCGTGCTTTCATTTTGGGTGCTAACGTGGGCGACCTGTCCCACCCCCCAAACTTTTCCACAGGCAGCCTCTCCCATTGTGATCTATGAACATTTTCGGGGCAAAAACCTGTGGAAATTATTGCCTGTAACTGCTTTATTTTCATACACTTAAACT
>Ga0181537_10000122_pt1 | contig 67912 bp, 58 predicted proteins | sample PEATcosm2014_Bin_39_FD_119765 | JGI IMG/M metagenome (GOLD analysis project Ga0181537, IMG submission 119765) | Peatland microbial communities from MTU Mesocosm Facility, Houghton, MI, USA - PEATcosm2014_Bin23_10_metaG | ecosystem: Environmental > Terrestrial > Soil > Wetlands > Peat | place... | reverse complement strand
TGCTGGCATTCGAGAATACCTCGGTCACGACCTTGAAGGTAAACATCTCTGAGTCCGTGGCATCGGTGACGATGTAATTCAATATCGCTCCCATCGTCTTAAGCATATCTTGCTTAATATCTGTCGGCCGGACCGCGCCACGCTTCGTAAACAAGTGCATGTACATAATTGCTGCTCCGTCCGCTGGAGTAGCAGTGTAGCACTTTCGCCTTTTGTTCGCCACTGCATTTTTGCAATTCCCCGGGCGGGCAAACTCGTGCCTTGCCAAACTCTTCGATTCTCTCTCTGCGGCGGGTTTGATCATTCACGCCAGACATCACCCACAATGTACACACATTGCAAGCGCTTTCTTGGGTTGCTTGGATTCGCCGTTTACCCGCTTCATAGCGGTCGCGGCCCAGATCATTTAATTTAGCCTTTATTTTCTATATCTTATCTGTCATGACAGTTCTGTATAGTCGCAAGCGTCATGACGATGTGTTCCTTAAGGAACATTAGATGGGAATGGCTTGGAATGAATTGCATAGGTCAGCGTGGAAGGGATCGGGAGGGTAGGGGCATGCTTGCGCCCTTTCGGGCGTGGAAGGCTGGGTACGTTCCGTTGTCTCCGAATTCAGGGGGACGGTCTCTGCTCTGCTCTGGCCTGCCCTGGGACAACTAAGCGCCAAACACAATAGGCCCGCGAGGCTTTCACTGGCGGCGCGGTTTGATATTGGCGAGCGGGGGCCGACTGGCACGTTCGTTGTCTGGGGGCCCCCCGGGCCTTTGTGGCGGTTCCAGGCTCTTGTCAGCGTGTGGGGCATGCTTACCGGGGTCCATAACAACGCTAGTGTCGCCATCGCGCAAGACGACATTTAGCAGTGAACTGTGGACACAGAGGTTATCGCCGCTGTCGTAGTTGATGAAGCCGAGCTTCCGGAATCGATTCATGAAGAAACTCACTCGCGAACGCGTCGTCCCCACCATCTCCGCCAGGGTCTCCTGACTCAACCTTGGCACCGTCATTGCGGAAACTGCCTCGTTCCCGAAGCGCGCCATCAAGAGAAGAACTCGCGCCAGCCGCTTTTCGCTGGAATTGAAAAGCTGATCGACCAAATCGTCCTGATAACGCATGTTCCGCTTCAGCAGATACATGAGGAACATTGACGACAATTTCGGCTCGCGATTCATGGTCTTCATCATCGCGCGCTTTTCAACATGCAGAAGGACGCAGTCTGTGAGCGCACTGGCAGAGGACATGCGCAAACCACCTGCCAAACCGCTCTCCCCGAAACAATCCCGCTCGCTTAAAATAGCGAGCGTGGCTTCTTTGCCGGCTTCTGATACAACGCTGAGCCTTACCTTCCCCTTTTGAATGAAAAATAGTCCATCCGTAGGGTCGCCTTGAGCAAAGATTGCGCTCTTTTTTTGAAAAGACACCATGTTCCTGCCCGCCCCAATTGTTGAAAGATACGCAACCGGGTTAAAGGTCGGGGTCTTCTTTGCGGATTTAATTTTCTTTAGCAAGAGTTGTCCGAATCCGTAGGGACGCCAGCACTATGAATTATGCGCGTAAGGCACTCATCTTTAATGGTCACTAATGCTCACAACCCAGGTAGCGGGGATTTGTGCATTTCTAGGGGCTGTGGGTCGGCGACCGGGTGGCCCACCTTTACGCTCTTTGTAAAGGTGGGTCGGGCCCTTAGCCATCCGAAAATTACTCGGCAGTCCCAGGTTAGCTCGCCTTCGGCTACGCGGAACCCTTCGACTGCGCTCAGGGCAGGCTCTGGGGCACCAGGTAATAAAAGACGCGGAACATTCCGTCTGTCCCGGCATTTCCACCGTAATCTTGACTTGGTCGGGAATTAAGCTGCTAATGAGCTATGGCCGCTTTGCTGCCTTCAAAGCGTCGATCGAAAATTAAATTGTTGTTGCCGTATTTCCCTTTGGTCCTGGGCGTTCTCTTCTTCTTGGTCGTGGCCGTTTTCGTCCTCTCCTGGAAACTCGCACCTGCGAGTCTTGTCAATTTTTTGGATAGGACCTCTCCCTTCCATATCGGAACGCCACGGATATCCGGAACCGTAGTGAACGCCGTCACTGGCAGGCCCGTGGCGGGGATGGATGTGTGTTTGTTGGTGACGCACATTCCTCCAAACTTCGACCACCGCCCCGGTATCGAGGTCATGCGGAGCGAGACGACGCAGACCGACGCGTCCGGAAGGTTCTTTTTCGCCCGCTGGGACAGTCAACGGGACTTACTCGAACATTGGGACGGATACGGGATTGCCGTGACCGATCCCGCCGCCCGGTGGAGGGAACAGTGTGGACGGGAGGTCTACTTACTCGGGAATGCCGACATCTTCGAACGCGAGACCTCTCTCCAAAGCCACGCGGACTCTGCCGCGAAGAGTGCCCCGCCTTACTTCCCGGTTGCCATGGTGAACGATCTTAACGATCCACATCCAGAGCCTTACGGCACTTATGTTTCCTTCGGTCACTTTTCCGATGGCACCCTCGTGCGGAAGATTGGCGACCCCGGTAAGCTCAAGATCGCGCTTGTTCCGCTCTTGTCAGACGGGAAAGATTGCAGATTGGCCGAAAACCCGGACTTCGTCGAGCTGTGCCGCGAGATGAATGAGTCGCCCACCGCCGACGACCTGCGCACAAGCTGGAAATTTCCACCCCATCGTCAATGACGCCAAGCATTAGCCGGTAATTTTCCGAAACCACGCTACACGAGAAGACATACGCTGCCGCGAGTCCCTTCCACAATGATCTCTTTCTCAAACATCAAAGAAATGTGGGGACGTCCATGATAAATGGTGTAGTTCCACCTGCCGTGAAATGTGTTTACAATTGACGCATGCCGGAGCCATTTACCCGCGACCGCATTATCGAGGCTCTCCAGCCGATGCCGCCAAATGCCACCATCGACGATGCCATTGAACGGCTCGTATTTCTGGCGAAAGTCGAAACTGGATTGGCCGAGCTTGATGGGAACCAGGGCGTACCGCACGATCAGGCCAAGCATCGCTTCGGACTGTAATGCGCGTTCTATAGTCGCCGCAATCGCTGCGCGATCTTCACGCTATCCACGGATACATTGCCAAAGACTCCAAGCATTATGCAGGTCTCACTATTGCGTGAATCTTCTCGGCGGTTGAGCAGTTGATCGAGTTTCCCCGCTCGGGACGTATTGTGCCGGAGCGAGACGAACCTGAAATTCGTGAAGTCATCGTTGGACGTTTTCGCGCAGTGTACAGGCTTCAAGATGAGTTAATTGAAGTGGCGACTGTTTTCAGGGCAGCGAGAGAATTCCCAGAAAAATTCTAAGAAATCGGGGCCAGACCGGACCTGAGTTCCTCGGCAACGAAATCGTTGCATGTTCCGTCTCCCTGAGCTTCCCTTAATGAGCCTATGCATAGTCTCGGGACAAGGGCCGCCAATTTTCCGGACCGGGCACCTGGCTCCTCACCTTTACTTTTTCGGCCGCGACTCTGGCGGCACAAGCCCTGCGAGGCGGTAGTACACAACGAGCTGGCCGTAGTGTTCACCGCTGTGCTCGATGATGCCGTAAGCGATGTCGAGCACGCGCGCTTTTTGCTCAGGGGTGTACACAACCTCCGTGATCAGGCCTCTTTCGCCTTTCGCCTGGATGGCGGCTGCGCCATCGGCGAAGGATTTCTTCACGAACGCAACAATGTCAGCCTTGGACTTGTATTGCTCACGCTTCGGATCTTCCGCGGGAGGCTTCTGCCCCGTCACAGGATCCGTGAAGTAGTAGGTTGAACCCGCCGCGTGCAACAACTGCTCGGCGAAGCTCCGCTGCGCGGGCGTCGGCTTGAAGTCATATTTGTCCTCAGGAAAATCCTCGGCCATGGCGATGAGTTTGTTGCCAATCTCGTTCCAGGAATCGAGCACGACTTTCAATTCGGGGTCGGCAGGTTTGACGGCTGCGTCTTTCTTCGTCGCGTCATTCTTCATCGCGTCATTCTTCGTTACATCTTGGGCACCCGCGTGAAATGCGCATGCCAGCAGCATAACGACGACAGCGAGAAACGTTATTGTTTTCATTTCTTCCTCCACGATTGAGTTTCGCGAATTGAGTTTCGCGAATCAAAGCTTCAACTTCTTACTTCGCCTGCACCAGCTTCGCAACAACTGCAGCAATTTTATCGAGTTGCTCAACCCAGCCCTCGAATTGGCCGCTCTCTTTTGCGCTCTCCATTTGGTCATTTCCAATCAAGTGAGCTTCGTCTGGCCGTTCCCGATATCTTCAAAAATCACCACGTCGCGCGCATCGTCTACGGCTTCATGTTCTATTCCATACTCTTCAGACGCGACCTTATTTCCCTTCGAGTCGGCAAAGTACATGGAGTAAACGATCTTTTCTAGGGGAACAATCTCGTGGTATTCCCCAGCATTCCAACCCTCCTGCCCATCGGGCGTTCTCATGCAGTAGAGAAATTTTCCTCCTACGCGAAAATCGATCTGGCAAGCGGGGCAGCTAAAGCCCTTCGGCCCCCACCACTGCATCACGTATTTCGGGTCCGTCCATGCCCTCCAAACCAATTCGCGTGGGGCATCAAAAATTCTTGTGATGACCATCCGCTCCGTCTCGTTAACCCCGCTTTTTGCCATCTCTGGCCTCCGTTTTTTTCATTTCTTTCAAAACTACGTCCAGCTTGTCGAAGCTCTCTTCCCAGAAGCGGCGATAGTTCATCGCCCAGTCACTGACTGTCTTAATCGCCTCTGGCCTAAGCCTGCACACACTCTCTCGTCCACGCTTCGTCTTAATCACAATCCGCGCCCGCACCAGGTAGGCGATATGTTTTGAGATCATTTGCTGGGAGAGGGCAAAGGGTTCCGTCAATCCATGCACCGACGCATGCCCATGGGAGAGGCGTTCGATCATTGCCCGCCGGGTTGGATCCGACAACGCCGCAAACGTTGTACCCAATTTATCCACAACCATATGGTAGTGGTTTATCCGGCGTTGTCAAGTGCGGATTTTGCGAGTGGCGTAATAGTTCAAGCGCGGTCAAGCCCTAAAGATGGGCTGGCCCAGAGAAGCAAGAGCATTTGTTCCCGCCATGGGGGAAATCTTGAATTACTCGGCAATCATGCTTACTGCACTTTCCCTCTTAGCACCGTGATGGAAGCTTCAGGCAAGGTGTACTGCACACCTTCGCCGCCATCGGGATGGGAAGTGATGGCGGGGCCGTCGGGCTCGGCATAGCCATTTTGTCCGTCGGGATGCCAGATGTAATTGTCGGAGCCGAAACTTATCTGGGTCACTGTGCCCGCGAAATAGTGGTCGGTGTTGTTCTGCGAGTTGTGGAAGTCCACGGTGAGCGAGTGGGGAGTGAATTGGTCTTTGTTGACGAGCAGCACGGCCCATTGGCCATCCGGGCGCAGCGTGGCATAGACGGTGACGAGGACGTGGCCTTTGTCGTCCACGATATTGCTCGCCGCGGGATAGAGCGCGTGTTGCTTATCGACGGGCTGCGACCATTGTTGGGTCAGCATTTGCGCGGCGAAATATTGTGAGGTGACCTGGCTGATGTTGTAGCTGCTGTCCACGTTGAACATGCCGAAAGTTCCCCAACCGCCGCAGCCCTGGTACATGGGCAGCGGCTCCCACTGGTAGTAATAAAGCGCCTGGCCGCCGGCGGTAAGAAATGAGCCTGCATAATCAGCCAGCCAAAGCGCGCCGAAAGGTTGCATGTATTCGATGGCTGTGTCATACGCGATATTCGATTCGGTGATCTGCATGGGAATGCTGGCGGGCAATCCGTCCTGCCGCCAGACTTTCATGATGTTGGTGACGGCCAGCGGCTCATAGTACAAATCGTTCCACGCCATATTGCAGGGATCGAAGGGATAGTGCTCGAACGTCATTACGTTTAAATCCCGCGCGTGGCCGTGACTTTGCAAGTAGCGCAGGAAACGGTTGAACCAGGAAACATTTCCCTGCGCGTTCGGCCAGACTTGGATGTCGGTGTTCGTACCTTCGAAGACCGGGCCAGCGAGTTGAATTTTGGGATCCACTTTGTGGATTGCGTTCGCCCACTGGACGTAGAGGGCCGCGTCATCTTCTGGCACGACGAACTGGCCGTCAGGCTCTTCACCTAATTCGACATAGCGAATGGGATATCCCTTGCTTTCGATATAGGCGATCTGATTTGCGGCGTTGTCGGGATTGTCGTAGAGCATGGCAACGGGCACGGTCATCGGAATGTTGCGAATAAGGCCGCTCTTGTAGATGCGGTCAAAGCCTGGCTGCTCCCCGTCATCGGTGGCGATTGCTTTGGGCACATGCCAGGGATCGACTGATGAACTGTATGTCAGCGTCTGATTTTGGTCGGCGCTATGGTGCATGAAATCCTGGAACTGGCCGCCCGAATTGATGGCGCCTAAATAGACTTCGTTGATGGCGAAGCCAATGCAGTTGCGGGGGTCGGAAGAACCGGCGGTATCGCAAGTGTTGGAAGAGGCGGTCATCAGAACGCGCACGAACTCGACTTTCTTCGTGCCGGAGATGAATTGCACGGTAACCGTGCCGCCAGTTGCGCCGCTGATATTTCCATCGGGAAAGGTTATCCAGTTGCCATTGCCCTGATCGCCGATGGCGTCGTCGCCCGTCCAGTACTGGATTTGGTAATCCACCGCGTAGGGGTTGGCCCAGGCGATTTTGATGGCATTGACGGGCAATGCGCTGCCGAGGTCAATGATGATCCAGCCGGGATGGAGCGAGTTGGCGTCATGGGTGAACATTTCGTCGAGATAGGGATTGCTCTTCCAATAAGTCGCGAGGTCGCTATCGTCGAGAACGGAGTAACCGCCGCTGCTGCCGTAGTTGCTCGTGGTTCCGCGGTGAGGCAGGTTATATCCGAACGAACGTTCGTTCGAATTTTCGTTCGAACTTTGAGTGGGCAAGCCGACGAAATAGCCTTGCTGATTTGCGGGATCGCTCCAGGCGCCATAAGGATTCCAATGCCAAGCCTGAATGGAAAGCTCGGTATTAAGACGATAGCTGACTGGGCCCCATCCCGCGGTGAGCATTTGTTGCACGTGCGTTGGATCGTAAAGAATGTGGGTCGAGTTGAGAGGATCGCGATCGACAGCCGAACCGAGGGCGCGAAGCGGGCTGTAAGAATTGGTGGAGTGACCGGGAGTAATGTCCACGGTGGCTTGCTGAGCGAGGAGTGGAAGAGCGCAAAGCAGCGGCGCGATTATCACTCTGGACAAAATCAGGCTAGTGAAACGTTTTAATACTATGATGCAAGAAATTGCGGCGTACGGTGGAGCGACCCAGCTTGGCATGGCGAAAGAACCTCGGAAGAATGACCGAGACATTCTACCGCAGGAGTCAAGCAGGCTTCGGATGCCGCTCGGTATGAGGCCTGCGCTGCGAAGCCATCGAGGCTATAAATCCTTGAGCGTCGTTGACTTGGCTTCGCCTGCCGCCTAACATACTTGCGTCCCGGCAATTCTCAAATTCATGGATGAACAGACCATTTCGCATTACCGCATCGTCGAAAAACTCGGCGGCGGCGGCATGGGCGTGGTTTACAAGGCCGAAGACACGCGGCTCCATCGTTTCGTCGCCCTCAAATTTTTGCCGGAAGAAGTTGCGCGCGATGCCCAGGCGCTGGCGCGCTTTCAGCGGGAGGCGCAAGCCGCATCGGCGCTGAACCATCCCAACATCTGCACGATTTACGACATCGGCGAGGTAAAGGAACAAGACGGCAGCAAAGCTTTTATCGCCATGGAATTTCTGGATGGCGTAACGCTGAAGCACCGGATTACAAACAGGCCGATCCCGACGGAAGGGCTGCTGGATCTTGCAATTGAGATTGCCGACGCGCTGGATGTGGCGCACAGCAAAGGCATTGTCCACCGCGACATCAAGCCGGCAAATATTTTCATTACCTCGCGCGGCCATGCAAAAATTTTAGATTTTGGCCTGGCGAAGATAGCGGCGGGGGGCGCGGCGGCTCCCGATCATGGAAATACGATGACGGCGGCTGAAGATCTGACTACGCCCGGCGCCGCAGTCGGCACCATTGCCTATATGTCGCCGGAACAGGCACGCGGCGAGGAGCTGGACGCGCGCACGGACTTGTTCTCATTTGGAGTGGTCCTTTACGAGATGGCGACTGGGCGACAGGCATTTTCGGGAGGAACTTCCGCTGTCGTATTCGACGCGATACTGCACAAAGCGCCGGTATCACCGGTGCGCCTGAATCCCGACATTCCGCCGGAGCTTGACCGCATTATCAATAAGGCACTGGAGAAAGACCGCGACCTGCGCTATCAATCCGCCGCCGAAATGCGTGGCGACCTGAAGCGCTCGAAGCGTGACACCAGCTCAGGGCGGGTTGCGTCGGCTACCGAGAGCGGGGCAACGAGCGGGTCTCTGGGAGCGGGAAGCAACCAAGTCAGCGTCGCGCCGGCGAAATCCTCGCGAACGATGTACGTGGGCGCGGCGGCGCTGGTCGCGCTTCTCGTGATCGGCGGCGCGGCCGCCTATTTGCTTCGCGGATCTTCTGCCGGGCCGGCAAAGATTATCCAGATCAGCCATTGGAACAAACCGATGAATGGCGCGGTGCTTTCTCCCGACGGCCATACCGTGGCCTTCTCTTCGCAGATTGATGGGTTCGAGCAAATCTTCATCATGCTCGCCTCAGGCGGGGAGCCTTTGCAACTGACGAATGATCCAGTGAGCAAATCGGTGAGCAGCTTTTCGCCTGACGGCACGCAGATTTACTACTCCATCATCTACGTTCAAGGGGAGATTCGCAGTGTGCCGACCCTGGGCGGGGCTTCGACGGTGGTGGCTTCCGGCAATAGTGCAATGCCTTCGCCCGATGGCAGTTCGCTCTACTACATCGGACACTCGGCGGATGCAACGGCGAGCTTCCTGCGCCAGGCCTCGGTTTTCCGCCGGCAGACGTCAGGCGGGGGAGATGAATTTATCTTTCGCGCTCCGGCGGGATTGCTGGCAACCAGTGTTTTTCCATTTCCCGATGGGAAAGAACTGCTGGTCCAAACCGGCAACGATGAGGTGCTTGGGTCCACGACTGCGCCTCTTTTTCGGGTAAATATTGCATCAAAAGACGCCCAAAAAGTCGGTGAGATTTCTGGAAGCCCCACTGGCCTTGTTTGGGAGGAACCGGGAAAGACGCTTCTGTGCAGCCGCACTGTGAGCGGCGTGACCAACATTTGGGAGTACAGGCTCTCGGATGGGAGCTTGAAGCAGGTGACCACGGGCGCCGGGCCTGACCTTTCGCCGATGCCTGCGCCGGATGGGCGAGGACTTTATTTTGTGAACGGCAAGCGCTCGGGCACGCTCGCAGTTTACGACCCGAAAACCGGGAAGTCTTCCGACATTCTTTCCGAACTCGGGACCCAGCCTGCGCTCTCGTGGGATGGGCGCAAGGTTGCCTATATCATTCTCACCGGCAACGCGCAGCAGGGCGATCTTTGGATTTCAGATATCGATGGGAACAACCGGGTGAAAGTGGCCTCCGGCACCGGGTTGATCACGGCCGCATTTTCTTCCGACGGCACGCATTTCATGTACGGCAGTCGAGAGAATAACGTGCAGAGGTTTTTCATCATTCGCTCGGACGGGACCAACGTGCACGAGATTCCTTGGTCGGGAATCGGGGGCGGGTATGGAGCGGCCGATCCTGACCCGAAGTATGTTTATCTGGGCGGTTGGGAGAAGGATTTTTCCCACGTCACGACGTGGAAAGTGGCGACAGACGGGTCGAACGTGCAAAAGGTCGAAGACGGTTGCGGCGCCGCCTGGGACACTTCGTCCGATGGCCGCTATTTGCTGACTTCTCTGAACCAGGGAGCGCAAAGTACGGGCGTCAGCGAGTTTTCGCTGGCGGACGGAAAGTGCATTCCGCTGCGGCCAGAGCTGGACACACTCGTGGTTCACTTTGCTTCGGATGGGAAATCGATTCTCTACTTCGTTCCGGGCCGCGGCGAGAGCATCATTTACCGTCAGCCGTGGCACGATGGCAAGCTGACGGGCCCGGCGGTCACGGCGGTGAAGATTCCTTTTTCCTTCCGGATCGATTATGCGGGCAACGCCTACGATTTTTCGAAGGACCTTTCCAGCGTGGTGTATGCCCGCCCCAGCGGGCAAGCAGACCTTTACCTGCTGAAATAAGCTGCGGCACTGGCGTGTCGCATTTGCCTCAATTCGCCTCTCTCCCTAGAATAGAAAGACGGCTTCCCGCCACAACCTATGATTCATTTTCCTGTTCCTGAAGCACTTACTTTTGATGACATTTTGCTGCTGCCGGCGCACTCCGACATCGTCCCGGCAAACGCCAACACGCAGACGCAACTCACACGAAACATTGCTCTGAATATTCCCGTCATCAGCGCGGCCATGGACACGGTGACCGAGTCCCACATGGCGATTGCGATGGCCCAGCAGGGCGGCATCGGCGTGATTCACCGCAACCTCAGCATCGAGCAGCAAGCCGAGGAAGTGGACAAGGTGAAGCGCTCGGAAAGCGGCATGATTGTCGACCCGGTGACGATGTCGCCGGATGCGAAGGTCAGCGATGCGCTGGAGATGATGCGGAAGTACAAAATCTCCGGCGTGCCGATTACCAAGAACGGCAAGCTGGTGGGAATTTTGACCAACCGCGATCTGCGATTTGAGAGCCGGTTTGATGTTCCGATTGAGAAGGTGATGACGAAGAAAAACCTCATCACGGTGCCAGTGGGCACGACGCTCGAAGACGCGGAAAACATACTTCATGAGCATCGCGTGGAAAAACTGCTAGTCGTCGATGACAACTACATGCTCAAGGGCCTGATCACGGTCAAAGATATCCAGAAGAAATTAAAGTATCCCAACGCGGCGAAGGATTCGCAGGGCCGGTTGCGGGTGGCGGCGGCGATCGGAGCCACAGGCGATTATCTCGAGCGGGCGCAGGAGATGGTGAAAAACAAAGTCGATTTGCTGGCGATTGACAGCGCGCACGGGCACTCGACGCGAGTGATTGAGGGGATCAAAGCCATTAAGTCGAAATTGCCCCAGGTGGATTTGATTGCGGGCAACGTGGCGACGTTCGATGGCGCTTGTGCGCTGGCAAAAGCTGGAGCCGATGCGATTAAAGTTGGCATTGGGCCGGGTTCGATTTGTACGACGCGAGTCGTCACGGGCGCAGGCGTTCCGCAGATTACCGCGATTGCCGAGGCTTACCGGGCAACGAAAGATGCAGGCGTGCCGGTAATTGCCGACGGCGGGATTAAGTTTTCGGGAGACATCACGAAGGCGCTGGCGGCGGGTGCGGCTGCGGTCATGATTGGATCGCTGTTTGCCGGAACGGATGAGAGTCCAGGCGAATTGATTCTGTATCAAGGCCGCACGTTTAAATCGTATCGAGGGATGGGATCGCTGGGAGCTATGGCGGCAGGCAGTGGCAGCGCGGAGCGATACTTCCAAAGCACGGATGACGCATCGACAGCGATGACAGCTAGTGGTGAAGAGTCGAACCGACTGGCGAAGCTCGTACCGGAGGGGATTGAAGGGCGAGTTCCCTACCGCGGCTCGGTTTCGCTGATTCTGAACCAGATGGTGGGCGGCTTGAAATCGGGCATGGGTTATTGCGGCTGCGGAACGATTCCCGAACTCTTGCAGAGGACGCGCTTCGTACGCATCAGTGGCGCGGGACTTCGCGAGAGCCACGTGCACGACGTGATGATTACGCGCGAAGCGCCGAATTATGCGGTCGAATAAGTGACTGCTCGCCGCAAGGAAATTATCAAGGCTTGGATTCCGTCGCTTGTCTGGATGGGCGTGATTGCGGTCGAATCCACGGCGTGGCTTTCGGCAACCAACACTGGCCGTTTTCTTTACCCAATCTGTCACTATCTTTTCGGCGTGACTCGGGCGCGCTTTCCTGTCTGGAATTTCTACATCCGCAAGAGTGGACACTTTGTCGGCTACTTCACCATGAGCTTTTTGCTGTTCCGGTCGTGGCGGGCGACTTTGCCGCAATTAGGCAATGGGCGCTGGGCTCTACGCTGGGGCTGGATCGCGTGGCTGATGACGACTTTTATCGCCAGCATGGATGAATGGCACCAGACTTTCATTCCGGGCCGAACCGGAAGAGTGCATGACGTGGTGTTGGACAGCACGGCCGCACTGGTTGCGCAGATTGTGCTGTTCCTTTTCCTGAGACAAGGAAAGGCCACCGGTCGCATTGGACTCACTACACGCTATAATTAGCCACCCATGGCCCTCAGACCCGGCTCCAAACTTGGTCCTTACGAGATTGAGTCTCCGCTAGGCGCCGGCGGCATGGGCGAAGTCTATCGTGCCCGTGATACGCGCCTAGGACGCGATGTTGCGCTGAAAATTCTACCCGAATCGTTTGCTCATGACGGCGATCGCTTGCGGCGCTTTGAACAGGAAGCGCGGGCCGTGGCGGCGCTCAACCATCCGAATATTCTTGGCATACACGATATCGGTGAGCAAGGCGGGACGCCGTATATTGTTACGGAGCTGCTGGAAGGCCATAGCCTGCGGGCCGAGCTTGACTCCGGGCCGCTGTCGCAACGCAAAGCAGCCGATTATGCGGCCCAGATTGCCCAGGGTCTGGCGGCGGCCCATGAGAAGCAAATCGTCCATCGCGATCTGAAGCCGGACAACATTTTCATTACTCGCGATGGCCGGGTTAAGATTCTGGATTTTGGCCTCGCGAAACAGGCTCCTGCGTCCGTGTCAAACTCTGGATCGATTGGGGCCACGCTGACCAGTTCGCCGACTGAAGCAGGCACAGTTATGGGCACGGCGGGTTACATGGCGCCGGAGCAGATTCGTGGGGGCACGGTTGATTCGCGGACCGATATTTTCGCGTTTGGCGCAGTGCTTTACGAAATGCTTTCTGGCCGACGCGCTTTTCAACGGGACACGCCGCCGGAGACGATGACGGCGATCTTGAAAGAAGATCCTCCGGAGTTGGGTGATCTTTCGCATCCCATTTCGCCGGGGATGGATCGAATCGTGCGGCGCTGTCTGGAGAAATCGCCCGAGCAGCGATTCCAATCCGCGAAAGACTTGGCTTTCGCTTTGCAAGCGCTAACGGGCACCACGACAAGTAGTGGAAACAGCCCGACGCTTGCAGCAGAAAGCGGTAAAGCGCGGCGTTGGCTGGGCATGGTGTTGGGAGTAGCTGCGGGTTTATTGCTGGCGAGCACAATCGCCTACGTCATTTGGCCGAAGCCCGTGCCTCCACCGGCATTCGCACGGGTATCATTTCACCACGGCGAAGTCATATTGGCACGCTTCGCGCCGGATGGCAAGACGGTCGTTTATAGTGGCCGCCTCGATGGCGCGCCGATTGATAGCTATCAGATTCGTGAAGATTATCCGAAACCATTGCCGATGGGCTTGCATGGCGCGGCGCTGCTCGCCGTCTCGAACCAAGGGCAAGTCGCGGTGCTGGTGCACCCCATATATGTCGGCCATTTCCAATGGGTAGGAACTTTGGCTACGTCGCCGATTGGTGAAGGCGCTCCGCGAGAATTGCTTGAAAGTGTCGGTTCCGCCGACTGGTCGCCAGACGGAAAAGAATTGGCTGCGCTGGTTCTGCGTATCGGGAAGTCGCAGGTGCAATACCCCATCGGGAAGGTCTTATTCGAGACCGACCATCGCCTCAGCGACTTGAGAGTCTCGCCCGATGGTCAGCACATAGCTTTCTTCCGTCATCCGCCGAACGTTGATGACCGTGGGGATGTTGTTGTACTCGATCGCAACGGCCATACGCACGACATTTCGACGGGGTGGGAATCGCTCGAAGGGATTGCATGGGCCCCGTCCGGCAAAGAAGTGTGGTTCTCGGCCGCGGTGTCCGGTGAGCAATACTGCATTCGCGCAGCGACATTATCGGGCAAAGTGCGAACCGTGTATTGCGGCATGTCACCCGCGATGATCCACGACATCACGCCCTCGGGCCGGGTACTGGTTTCGTCGCATGAAGACAAAGTCTCGATGGCGCTTGTGAACCACGGAGGCATCGAAGAAACAGACCTCAGCTGGCTGGATTCCTCCTATTGGCCACGACTCTCGAGAGACGGAAGCGAAGTGACGTTTACCGATCAATCCGAAATGGCGGGCAGCAACTACGCGGTTTACGTGCGAAAGACTGATGGATCCCCGGCGGTTCGCATCGGCGAAGGCGGCTTCGTGTCAGATATTACCCCTGATGGAAAATGGGCGGTGGTTTTGTTGCCGGGCGACCCTGCGGGTCGGGTGCAGATCGTGCCGGTGGGAGCTGGGCAAACCCGCGCGCTCCATTGGGATGGCATCGACCCTTTGTGGGCGGTGTGGTTTCCCGATGGACGACATATTCTGCTGGCCGCGAATGGTCATGGACATCGGAATCTTTACATCACCGATGCGGACGGCGCGACTCCTAAATACTTGACCGAGACCGGCCTTAACTTTCTGGCTTCGTCCGATGGACAATCGTTGCTCATCGCACAAAACGGGGCGCCAGCTATATTTTCATTGCAGACGAATAGCACAAAGCCGATTACCGTGTTCCACGATCAAGAAGAAGCGATTGCGTGGACATCGGATCCGCATAGTGTGTTTACGCAAGAACCGACGCCGACGGGCGTCAAGATTTACAAGGTTAATTTGGAATCAGGCAGCCGAGAATTATGGCAGGAAGTCAAACCCAGGAACCAGGTGGGACTTAGGCGCATCGTAGAGCCGACCGCCATGACTCCGGATGGGCGTTCAATGGTTTACATCTACGCAAACGTTACAGCCCAACTCTACATGAGCGACACGCTGCGTTAGTTCGGGAGTGATTCCCGACTCTTTAGCCAGCCACCCATGCTCGATTGTTGCTCCTTACGGAATGCGAGACAGCCATCGATACGTTCGAGGCTCTGTTGGACGGCACGCTCCGCTCCCGGCGCTTTGTGGGTTACGAAGAATTGCTGAATATCATCCCGCATGGATTCGGAACACGTCTCACCCAGTGCTGAGACGGCGCCGCGGCCACCGAACGAGGTGACTTTTTCTGCGAGATCGTCCCAGTGGGCTTTTAGATAGATCCAGGCAGCGTCGCGTGTAGACGCGTTACCAAGTAGGGCACTGAAGAACCGCGGATAATCCTGCTGCCGAATGCTACCGCGTTGAACCAGTGACAGCGTTCGCGTTGTCAAAGCGGGATCGCGAAAAGACACGAGCGCGCCGAGGCAGAGTCCGTCGTCTTGCGGCGAGTCGGCTTGCGTCAGGCGCGTGAACAACTGGTCATAGAGTGCGGCATCTCCGTGCGCAGCGGCGACGTAAAACGCGGCCCCCGTAATCGTGCCATCCACCGAACTGGCATCTTTTAGATATTGTTCGACGAGTTTGTGTGCCTGCGCGATCGCGTCTGCATCATCGGCACCGCCGAGGATGCTTAACAGAGTGGCCCGCAAAGCTCGGGTTTCGTCGTTATCTCTCGCCGACATTTTCCAGCCGATTTGTTTCGCCAGCGGAGCGAATTGTTCCCGGACAAACTGATTAAAAGCGGCAGATTGCCCGGTGGAAACCAGGATGGCTTGGATATATTGGAGATGGCCTCCGAGCATATTCAGCGCGCTAAGATTCCGTTCGCCGCGGAGAGACGCAACAAGCTGCATAAAATCTGCGACATGCATCCGTTGGGCGCGGGTCATTGCCCACGCATCCTCGACGAAAGCAATCCGCTCGGGTACATTCAGCTGCGCTTCAGCGACAGATTCGAGTCTTTCCAGGTCCGCAGGCGAGTATGCAACGCGGTAATAGCCTTTCGCATCGCGATTGGCAAAGAGCCACGTGGGGCACGATTTCAACGAAATGTCGTTTTCCTGCCCGGAGATGACCGCACAGTCATCATCTGCCGGGTTAGCGCTCTTCATGCACACAGGAATTTGCCACAAAGACTTGTTGCCAGCATCTTTAGACGTTTCAGACAGCAAAAACCGTTGCTGATGGACATCGAGCTTCGCGACGTTGTTTGTACATTCAGTGCTGACCGTCAGCACAGGAACGCCCGGCTGCATCACAAATGTGGGCATGATTTTGTCCACGGGCTTGCCGGACGCTTCCGCCATAGCGCTCCAGAAGTCGGCAGAAGTGGCGTTGCCGTTGGCGTGGGCTTGCAAGTAGGCGTTTACACCTTTGCGAAAAGTTTCAGGCCCAACATAAGATTCAAGCATTGACAGTACGGCTCCGCCTTTTTGGTATGTAATGCCGTCGAACATTTCCTTAATTTCTGAAGGCGTTTTCGGATCGCCGTGGATGGCCCGCGTGGCGCCCAACGAATCCAGGCTGATGATCTGCTGAGCCGAAACTGTATCTTCGTCTTCTAAATGCCAATCAGGATGCCAGGCAGCGATGGGCTTGGTTTCCATCCAGGTGGCAAAGCCTTCGTTGAGCCAGATGTCGTCCCACCAGACAGGTGTCACGAGGTCGCCGAACCATTGGTGTGCGATTTCGTGGGCAATGATGGCGGCCTGACCGCGTCGGGCAAAAACAGAAGCGGTAGAGTCATCGAAAAGCAGGGCCGTGTCCCGGTAGAAGATAGCTGCGGTATTTTCCATGCCACCCCATTCGTAGTCGGGGATGGCGAGCATGTCGAGCTTGCCGAAGGGATATTTAATGCCATACCAGTGGTTGTAGAACTGAATGGAGTGATCGGCGACGTCGAGGGCGAAGTGGCCGAGTTCTTTCTTCCCAGGTACCGCGCAGACGCGAATCGGGATATCTCCTACGGTCCGTTCGAGGCATTGCCAATCGCCGATAGCTAGAGCGACTAAATACGTGGACATTTTCGGCGACGTGGAGAAGGTAATCACATGGCGGCCGGTTCCCGGTATGGGCGCGTCGGTGACGATATGCCCGTTCGAGATCGCGGTGTCGCCGTCGGCCGACATGACTATGAGATCAAAGGTCGCTTTGTAATCTGGTTCGTCGAAGCAGGGGAACATCATGCGGGCGTAGGTGCCTTCAAACTGCGTGACGGCATAGTCGCGGCGATCACTGTGACTGAGATAAAGCCCGCGCAATCCCCTGGTAAGAGGACCCGAGAACTTCAAGTGAATCTGTGCGGGCCCGGCGGGAATGGCGCTCGGCACTGAGAAGTGAACCATCTCGTCCGGCTTGTCGTAGACAATTTTGGCCAGCTCCGTTTGCCCGCCGAAGGAAATTTCCGCGGAGGATATTTCAAGGTCAAGCGAGTTCAGGACAATATCCTGCTCAGGCGCGGCCAGTTGAACATCGATGAACTCCTCGCCGGTAAACTTCTTGGCGGCAATATCAGGGTCAAGAAAGAGCTTGTAATGGCTGGGAGTCACGCCGGAAGGAAGGCGTTGAGCGAAGGCGAGTTGCGCGACGGCCACGATGAGAATGACAAAAGCTAAGCGATTGGAATTACTCACAAAAGCGATCCTCGCCTGGAATTAGGGTTAGACGTCATCCTATCAACATTGCGATTTCATAACCAAAGCCATGTGAGCTACGTCACAATTTTCCATCGGCGTTTGGGAGTAGAATTCCTGCATCCTCAAATGTGCAAAGGGTTAAGCATAAGGAGAACTGCCGATGAGATGCCGTAATTCTTCAATGATCGCAACCGTGGCGATACTGACGTTAACGATGGCTACGGTCAATGTGCACGCTCAAGACGCTTCTTCGAGCAAGGACCTCAAAGCCGCCGAGCAGCTCTACAAGTCAAAGTGCTCACTTTGCCATGCGGATGATGGCAGCGGTAGTTCGATCACGGGAAAACAGCTCGGCGCCAAGAACTTGAAGTCAGACGAGATACAGAAGATGTCTGACGACGACCTAGCTGCGGCCATCAGCAAGGGCAAAGGGAAAATGCCGGCCTTTGGCGGCAAGTTGAACGAGGCGCAAATCAAGAGCCTGGTGGCGGAGATTCGCCATCTGGCGGGCAAGTAGCGGAGCACGCCTTCATGAGCGAAGCGAATCTACCACCATGCGGCCCCGATGGCGCCCCGGTTACCGATCCGGGCAGGCGATCGTTCCTGGCGGCTTTGTTGTCCATAGGCGCAGCCACGATGACCGCAATCCTCTCGCTGCCTCTGATGCGTTATGTACTTTATCCGCTCGAGGCGAGAACGACTGAAATTCAATGGTCGGACGTAGGACCGGTTTCCGAATTGCAGCCCGGATCCGCGCCTGTAAAACGGCTGATCCAGATAGAGCAGCGCGATGGCTGGAGAAAGCTGGTATCAGAAAAAGCTGTCTACGTGGTACAGGACTCTGCGGGCAAACTGCGGGTGTTGTCGCCGATTTGCCCGCATCTCGGATGTTCGGTGGGGTGGCAAGAGGCCAGCAATCACTTTGTCTGCCCTTGCCACGGGGGAACGTTTGCCGAGGACGGAACTCGCATTTCCGGACCACCGCGGCGGGCGATGGATGAACTCGAAACCAAGATCGAAGACGGGATGTTGAAAGTGCATTACCAATACTTCCAGCAGCTGGTACCCACTCGTCAGGTGCTTTCGTAGGAAGCTAGGTCAGGGAGCGATAGATTGCCGACAGAAAATTCCGTGAACATTCCGCAAAGTGGCTTTCTTCATTGGCTCGACCGTCGTACGGGCTGGCGCGGGATGCTCCGCACTGCGCTCGATGAGCCGATTCCCGGAGGAGCGCGGCTGGCTTATATTTTTGGCTCGGGTCTGCTTTTTCTTTTTATTTCGCAGGTCGTAACGGGCGTGGCGCTGGCCATGTATTACGTGCCTTCAGCGGACCACGCACACACAACCGTGGCGTATATCACCAAGCTCGTCACGTCCGGCTCATTGTTGCGTAGCATTCATGCTTACGGGGCAAGCGGGATCATCGTGCTCCTGCTGCTGCACATCACGCAGACTTTTATCTACGGGTCATTCAAAGGCAGGCGGGAGTTGCTGTGGATGTCGGGCTGCATCCTGCTGCTGCTCATGCTGGGAATGGCGTTCACGGGATATCTGCTGCCTTGGGACCAGAAGGCGTATTTCGCGACTGCGATCGGAACGAACATCGCGAGCGAGGTGCCGTTTATCGGTGGGTGGTTAAAACGCCTCGTGCGCGGCGGCGATGAGATGGGAACGCTGACGATCTCGCGGTTTTATCTTGCCCATGTTTTCCTGCTTCCGGCTTTGTTGTTCGCGTTTATCGGCAGCCATGTGTTTCTATTCCGCAAGGCGGGGCCGGCGGGGCCGATTGATGAAGACCCGGTTGCGCCGAAGCAGCCGACCGAGCCGTTTTATCCGCGTCAGGTGGTCATGGATGTGGGTTTCACGCTGTTGCTGATCGTTGGATTATGGTTGTTTGCTCACTTCCATCCTATCGAACTTGGGCCGCAAGCAAACCCATCGGATACACAATATTTGCCCAGGCCGGAGTGGTACTATCGCGGTCCTTTCGAGTGGCTGAAATTCTGGGAAGGGCCTGCGTCCATCATAGGGATACTGATTATTCCGGCTGTGCTGGGGGGCATTTTCTTTTTCGCTCCCCTGCTCGACCACAGTAAGGAGCGGCGGCCATGGAAGAGGCCAATCGCAGTGGGAGCCTTTGCGGGCGTTCTGGTGGGCATCGTCACGCTGACCACGATGAGCTATCACGATGACGCCGTGGATTTGAGCGTGGCGACGAAACTGCTACAGCAGCAAGAAGCGGACAAGGAATATATGCGCGCACCGTTCGAACCTGATTCGTCCGCCGCGACGCCGGCGGCGGCGAATGTGGCGCTCGCCAATCCGCAAGCGGCCAAGGGCAAGAACATTTTTGAAGAGCAATCCTGCAATGCCTGCCACGGCGATGGCGGGACGGGAACTGCTGCTGCACCCAAGCTGATTGGCATTAGCGCAAAATATTCGCCGCCACAAATCGAAGCATTGCTGAAGGACCCGACGCCGAAAATGAAGGCCGGCGGCATGCCTACGCCGCAGCTCAAGCCCGAGGAAATGGATGAGTTGGTCGCCTATTTGGCGAGCTTGAAGTAGCGATTACCTCCGTGCCTTGACTCCGACCGCCTCGCAGGTTACTTTCGATTTTTCCGGGTTTTGCATCTCGAATTGCGAGGAGAGCCTTTGCCGCACCAGCCCATTGTTACCCTGACGACCGACTTCGGCTTGAGCGACCACTTTGTAGGAACCATGAAGGGGGTCATTCTCGACATTGCTCCGGAAACCCAGATTGTCGATATCTCACACGCCGTGCAGGCGTTTGACGTCCTCGATGGGGCTTTGACGATTGCGCAGGCCTATTCGTACTTCCCTGCCGGAACGGTGCATCTGGTGATTGTGGATCCGGGTGTGGGCACGGCACGACGGCCGATCCTGGTGAGCAGTGAACGCCATCACTTTGTGGCACCGGACAATGGTGTGCTGTCGCTCGTATATGCGCGGGAAGAGCGTCTCCATGTCCGTCACGTCACTGCCGAGCATTATTCACTCCAGCCGGTGAGCAACACCTTCCACGGACGGGACATTTTTGCCCCCATCGCAGCTTATCTGGCAAAAGGCGTCGATTCGGAAAAATTTGGGGAGGAGATCACCGATTTTGTGCGCTTCAACGCGCCCAAGCCGAAGCCTGTAGACAAAGGCATCAAAGGCGTGGTGCTAAAAGTGGATCGCTTCGGCAATCTCATTACCAACTTCACCCCGCAGGATGTTCCAATGCTGATGCAGTTGGATCCTCTTCCTTTCAAGATTGTGGTCGGAAAGAAGGAGGTCGCCAACGTACGAACGTTGTATGCGGAAGGCGAACCGGGGGAAGTGTTTGCCATTCTAGGCAGCATGGGATATCTGGAAATTGCATCGAATCGCGCTTCGGCGGCGCAGTTGACAGGCGTTGGCAAGGGCGCGGAAGTCAATATTCAACTGCAAGGCGCAACGGCCGCCGGCACCGGACAGTAAGTTTTCGGTTTAACTCGCCTTGGGCTTGGGGTGAACGTAGCGGTTCATCTCGCCCGTCCATTTAAGAAAGCGCCACAGGTTGGCCCGTTCGTACCAGACGAACTCCCAGAATTCCAGAAAACCAATGTCCTTCATCTTGACGCCGCAATAGGTCTCAACGCGCCAAAGAAGATAGGGGCTACGCCACGGAGTGAGCCTGTGACCGCGCGTAGCGTTCCACCAAAAGCGTAGCATCATCGGCATACGATTGCCCTGAAGCATCATACCAACGAATCACCGCAAGCCGCAAAGAACAAAAGGCTTATAAGCGATTGTGCGACGTGGCTGCGTGCCGGGTACTTATTTCCAGAATGCTACAATCCGATTGCTGGTGACTAACGGAATGACTCAAAGCTCGCGACAGGCAGCCGAAGACCACTATTATGCAGCGTTGGATTTGCTCGCCGAGGGCGAGCGGGAGCAAGCACTCTCGGAGTATGAGAGATCGGTCGCGGCCGATCCCACATTCACAGAGGCGATGCACGGACAAGCGAAAGTTCTCGTCGATCTCGACCGGCTGGACGAAGCGATTCGGGTCGCTGCTCGTATTGCGGAATTGGATCCCGATGATGTGCTGGCGCACACAAGCCTCTCGGTCATTTACCAGAAAAAGGGCATGATTGCGGAGGCGGAAGCTGAAGCCGCTAAGGCCCGCGTATTGGGCTGGAAGCAGCAATTAAAGAAAGGCAGCAGTTAGCAGTTAGCAGTTAGTAATTAGTAATTCGAGTCGATAGGCTTGGCAATTTGGAGTCGTGGCCGAAAGCCAAAGGCTATTGCTAACGGCTTAAACCAAATGCTGCTCTTCTACAGCTCGTATTTTTTCATCAGGTGCCGGAACGACCGGTAGGAAATCTTGAGCAGATCGGCCGCGCGGGTTTGCACACCGTTCGATTGGCTCAATGCCGATTTGAGCAGAGAAACTTCCATATCGGCAACGTATTTCTCCATGTCCATGCCGTCGGGGAGGATGGCCCCGGTTGGGATGACGGGAGTCCCGTTCACTCCGGCGGCCGCGGCACGCGCTTTGGCGCGTTCAAGTGGCAGTTCCGCGTGAAGCTCCTCGCCTGTCTCCAGAGCGACGGCGCGCTCTACGGTGTTCTCGAGCTGACGCACATTGCCGGGCCAATCGTATCCGCATAGAACATCAAGCGTTGAAGGATGGACCCGCGTTATGTTCTTGCCGGCAGCCGGAGCATACTTCTTGAGAAAGTGATTCACAAGCAGAGGAATGTCCTCACGGCGCTCGCGCAGGGGCGGCACAGAAACAGGAATCACATTAAGACGGTAGTACAAATCTTCCCGGAAGTTGCCTTCGGCGACCTGATGATCGAGGTCACGATTCGTGGCTGCGATCACGCGGACATCTATAGGAATCTCCGCCGTGCCGCCAACTGGGCGCACGGTACGCTCTTGCAGCACACGCAACAACTTCACTTGCATGGTCAGCGTCATTTCGCCAATTTCATCGAGGAACACCGTGCCTTCGTTGGCCACTTCGAAAAGTCCGCGCTTGTTCTGGTTCGCGCCGGTAAACGCGCCTTTGACGTAACCGAAAAGCTCGCTTTCCAATAATGTTTCAGGAAAGGCTCCGCAATTGATGGAGACGAATGGTTCGGCGGCGCGCGGCGAGCAAATATGAACGCCACGAGCCACAAGCTCTTTGCCCGTTCCGCTTTCTCCGTAAATGAGTACAGTGCTCTGTGTAGAAGCGACTGTACGCACGGTCTGTTTCAGTTTTTCCATCGCCGCGCTCACGCCGACGATATTGTCGAGCGAATTTCGGCCGGCGGCGTCGCGTTTGAAGGCAAAATTTTGACGGCTCAACGCAATCTTTTCCAGAGCACGAGTAATCGCGAGCTTGATTTCGTTGACCAGTCCCGGCGTCTTACGAATGTAATCCGTCGCGCCTCCGGCTTTTACGGCTTGCACCGCAGCTTCGTAATCGTCCACGGCGGTGATGAGGATGACCGCCGTCTCGGGCGACACCTGATGCGCATGGCGCAGCACTTCAATGCCGCTAATATTCGGCATTTTGATGTCGGTAATAATGAGATCGTAGATCGCACCGTCGAGCTTTCGCTTCGCGACTTCGCCAGAGTTAACGGTCTCGACTTTATGGCCTTCACGGCGCAAGGCGATGTCGAGCATCTCGCAGATGGAGCGCTCATCATCACAGACCAGAATATTAGCCATGAGCCTCCTCTCTGGCGCCAGCGGAGGCGGCAAACGCTTTCATCTCGACGACTGATGAAGGAATAGTCTTGGTGGGCGCGGCATCTGCATGCTCGCTCGCTGAGATACGCTTCAGGCGCAGCACAAATTCGCTTCCTGTTCCTGGCTTGGAGCGTGCCCATACCTTGCCCTCGTGCGCCTGAACGATCTGATACACGATGGCGAGGCCCAACCCTGTACCACCTTCAAATTGCGATTGGAAAGGCTCGAAGATTTTCCCTGCCAGTTGCGGAGAGATGCCCGGCCCTGTGTCCGCAAAACTGAGTTGCCAGTCGTCTTCAACCGCGTCCACGGAGACGGTGAGCGTTCCCTGCTGACGCATGGCACGCAACGCGTTCTCGCAGAAATTCCAAAATACCTGTTTCAACCTGTCGCCATCCGCGAGTACTTTCGCCTCCGTGACGGAAAATTTTCGTACGATCGAGATTCCCGAATTTTCCGCCGTCAGCCGGTGTTGCAGCAGAGTCAATGTATCTTCGAGGAGGGGCAGCAGATCCACCGGCCCGAAGTGGTAACTCTTGCCACGCGAATAAGAAAGAAAATCAGTGATGATGGCGTTGAGACGGTCCGATTCGCGGGTTACGATCTGCAACAACTGGCGATGCTCGTCGCTCAAGTTTGGTACCTCAGCCAGCATGCTGACAGAGCCGGCGATGGAAGTGAGCGGATTACGAATTTCATGCGCGATCGCCGCCGCCAGGCGGCCGACGGCTGCGAGCCGGTCCTGAATGCGGACTTCCCGCTCCAAGCGGCGGATTTCGGTCAGATCGTCCAGGGTATACACCAAACCGATCGCCCCTTTTCCGGGCACTGTCAACTCGGAGACCATTACGCGAAACGTCTTGTTATATCCGCTGGGCGATTGATATCGGACCTCACTGCGCGAACTCGTGTCGGGCTGGTCTGGTAGCGCATCTTGAAAAAGTTTTTGTATAGGTTGGCCCCAGAGCTCCCGTTCGGAGCGGCCGAGCAACTTTTGCGCCGCGTGGTTTGAAAGCGTGATGTGTCCATCGAGGGCCGTCGTGATGAGTCCGCTGCTGATGGATTCGACGATGTTCTCGTGCAACGCTTGCAAGTTTTCGAGGGCGCCGCTCGTATGCTTGAGCTTGACGTCGACCTGCCTCAACTTCGCGGCGAGCAGGCTCGCCAGATAAGCCACGGCGAGGTAGGCAAAGAAGTTTACGATGATGATGGCCTGAAAAGCTTTCAGCGGCGGGTGGCTGACAGAATAGGAATGAATCACGCCGAAATACGCCAGCTCCAGTACAGTCCCAAATAAGATGAAGGCTGAAGCGGCAATTAAGTACGCCCAACGCCGTGGCAGCAAAATGCAGCCAACAATGATGACGAGCGGATATAGAAAATTAAACGAGCTGTCGACGCCACCAGTCGTATGAACAATCAGCGTCACCATGGCCAAATCGGTGAGCACCTGCAGGATGCTTTGTAGGCGGACTTCATTCCAGACCGAGAAGAGCAGCAGATAGAAAACAGAGACGGTGTACCAGAGGAGAATGCTTTCAACGAAGAGACGCAGCGGTAACGGGCTAGGGGTGAGCTGCGAAATGGCTAGTTCGATACCAAGCAGGCAGGTGAGGATCAGTATGCGGGCTTTCGCCAACCACGCCAGCCACTGCCGCTCATCAAACATTGATTGCATGAACTGAACCAGACCCTCTGAATCTCGGCAAAAAATTCGGTGCGCTGCGCCCCACCGGCGATTTGAAAACTAGACTCCTAAGCGGACGACGTTTCGCATCATCCGATAACGCGTCCGCTTAGTCTCAAGCCCGCCTTAGCCCGCCAGTTTCGCGATCATTGAGAACAACGGCATGTACAGCGAAATAACAATGCCGCCGACGCAAACGCCGAGCATTCCGATAATGACCGGTTCCAGCATGGCCAACATGTCCTTGGTTGCTGCATCCACTTCGTCTTCGTAGAAGTCGGCGATTTTCTGCAACATCGAGTCCATCGCGCCAGTCGCTTCGCCGACTCCAATCATTTGCGTCACCATGTTCGGGAATACACCGGATTCGCGCAAGGGATCGACAATCGTGCGGCCTTCTTCAATCGCCTTGCGAACTTTCAATAACGCTTCTTCCAGCACAGCGTTGCCCGAAGTACGAGCCGTAATGCTTAAGCCTTCAAGAATCGGCACACCCGATGTAATCAGAGTGCCCAAGGTTCGGGTGAAGCGAGCCACGGCGATCTTGCGGAGCAACATACCGATAATGGGGGTCTTCAACAACATCTTGTCTGTAATGTACCGGCCCTTAGGATTGGCCCGGATCTGCTTAATACCGAACACCATTCCAATGCCGCCGAGGATGAAGAACCACCAGAACTGGCCGATGAAGGCGCTAAGTCCGATGACGATGCGCGTCGGCAAGGGCAAGGTCACGCCGAGGCCGGCAAACAGGTTGGCAAAAATAGGGACGACCCATTTCAGCAGGGCAGCCACAATCAATCCGGCGAGGCTGATTACGGCGACGGGATAAATCAGAGCTGATTTCACGGCCGACTTGAGTTTGACCGCCTTTTCAACGTAAGTGGCGAGACGCTGCAAAATGACGTCCAAGATACCGCCGGTTTCGCCCGCTTCCATCATGTTTACGGTCAGATCGTCGAAAACCTTCGGGAATTGCCGCATGGCATTGGCCAGCGTCGAGCCGCCTTCGACCGTAGTACGGACGCCTGTGAGGGTCTTCTGAAACGCCATGTTTTCCTGGTTGGCCGCCAGAATTTCCAGGCACTGGACCAGCGGCAAGCCGGCGTCGATCATGACCGAGAATTGGCGGAAAAATACGGCAATTTCCTTGGTCTTGACCTTGCCCGATCCAAAGGTCGGCAGGGCAAATTCCTTGCCCTTCTCGCGGACGGCTCCAGGAGTAATTTGCTCGCGCCGCAACTGCGTCACGAGCATTTGCTTATTAGGCGCGGTGCGTTCTCCGCTGACCTTCTCGCCGTTGGCGCTTTTCCCTGAAAATGTAAAAACTGGCATTTGAGTCTCTCCTTAATTACCGTCGTCCGATATTCCTTGCTTGTTCGAAGCCATAATCTGGCCCATCCCGGCTCTTTAGTGTTTGCCCGGCGTTGCTGCCTTGCTCATGGGCGCAGTCTGACTCTTTGCAATCAAACCTGCACCGCGATTGATCATTTCTTGTAATTCATCCTGATTGCTGGAGCGCGCCAGGGCTACTTCCAGGGTGATTTGTTTTTGCAGATAAAGCGTGGCGAGGCCCTGATTGAACGTCTGCATACCGAATTTTTCCTGGCCTGACTGCATGGAGGAATAAATCTGGTGAATTTTGTCTTCGCGAATCAGGTTGCGCACGGCAGCGTTGGGCACCAGAATCTCCATACACATGGCGCGGCCCTTTCCGTCGGCTTTAGGCAACAGGCTTTGGCACATAATGCCTTCGAGCACGAGCGAAAGCTGGGCGCGGATTTGTGCCTGCTGGTGTGACGGGAAAACGTCAATTACGCGGTTGATTGTGGAAGATGCTGAGTTTGTGTGCAACGTACCGAACGTCAAGTGGCCGGTTTCTGCGATGCGCAGCGCCGATTCGATGGTTTCCAAGTCACGCATTTCGCCGATGAGCACGACGTCAGGGTCTTCACGAAGAGCAGCGCGAAGAGCGTCGGAGAAGCTCTTGGTGTCCGCATGAAGTTCACGTTGGTTGACCACGCAATTTTTGTTCATATGAACAAATTCGATTGGGTCTTCGATGGTCAGGATGTGGTCGTGGCGCTCGGTATTGATTTTGTCAATCATGGCCGCAAGCGTTGTGGACTTGCCGGAGCCCGTCGGGCCAGTTACGAGCACGAGGCCGCGCGGCTTGTCGCACATAGCACTTACGACTTTAGGAAGGTTCAATTGATGGAAGGACTTGATCTCGAAGGGAATTACACGAAACACCGCCGAGGTGGCGCCGCGTTGGTTGAAGACGTTGGCACGGAAACGGGCCAAGCCCTTCAAGCCGAAAGAGAAGTCCATTTCGAGGTTTTCTTCAAAGCGGTGCTTTTGAGAGTCTGTCATGACGCTGTAGGCCAGCTGCTTGGTTTCAGCCGGCGTCAACTGAGGCAGATCGAGAGGCACGAGATGGCCGTGCACGCGGACCTGCGGCGGCGAATTGGTGGTCAAATGCAGGTCGCTTCCGCTCATTTCCAACATGCGTTTTAGCAAGTCACTTAACGACAACCCCATGTTCGTTTCTCCTTCGCGCTCTAATGAATGGTTTCGCGGGCAACTTCCTCAAGCGTGGTCATGCCCGCCGCGACTTTTACCAATCCGCTGCGGCGCAGCGTAATCATGCCGCGTTCAATTGCCTTTTTCTTCAATTCCTGCGCCGAGGCGCCCACCAGTACGAGTTCCTTGATTTCATCGTCGACTTCCATGACTTCGTACAATCCGCAACGGCCCTTGTAACCGGAGTTGTTGCATGTTCCACAACCTTTGCCTTTTTGCACCTTGACGGTTTTGGCCTCCTCCGGGGTGAAGCCTTCATCAATCAAAGCCTGGACAGGAACATCCACGGGTTCGCTGCAGTCCTTACAAATTCTGCGGATCAAGCGCTGGGCGACGATGAGGTGCACCGACGTCGCCACCAGGAAAGGTTCAATGCCCATGTTCATCAAACGGGTAATCGTCTCGGGCGCACCGTTAGTGTGCAGCGTCGAAAGCACCAGGTGACCGGTCAATGCGGCCTTGATGGCTATTTCTGCCGTTTCGAAGTCACGGATTTCGCCGACTAGAATCGTATTGGGGTCCTGCCGAAGAAAAGCGCGCAGAGCGGCCGCGAAATTCAAGCCTATCTGCTCCTTCATCTGGACTTGATTGACGCCACCCAGCTGAAATTCGACCGGGTCTTCCGCAGTCATGATGTTGGTATCCGGTTGATTCAAACGCGAGATCGCGGAATACAAAGTGTTCGTCTTGCCGGAACCGGTCGGCCCTGTCACCAGCACCATCCCATATGGTTTCAGGATTGCCTTCTCGAACTTGGCCAGCGATTCGGGTTCAAAACCCAGTTTCGTCATGTCGAGGCGTAGGTTCTCCTTGTCCAACAACCGCATGACGATTTTTTCTCCCCACAACGTCGGGAGAGTGCTAACGCGAAAGTCGAGTTGCTTTTTCTTACCGTTCAGTTGCATCTTCAGCATGATGCGGCCGTCTTGGGGTAGACGTTTTTCACTGATGTCGAGTTTTGACATGATTTTTAAGCGGGACGTGATGGCGTCCTTCAGCTTGAGTGGCGGCGACATGATGCTCTGGAGCACGCCGTCTATACGGAAGCGAACCCGGAATTCTTTTTCGTACGGTTCCATGTGAATATCACTGGCGCCGCGCTTGACCGCGTCCGTCAGCACGAGGTTCACAAGTTTTACGATGGGCGCTTCGTCAGCCGCTTTTTCCAGCTGTGAGAGCTCCATTTCCGATTGTTCCGCTTGCAGCTCGACGTCGGCCTCGTCCATTTCCGACATCGATTGCATAACCGTTTCAAGGTCTTCTTCCTTCGTCGTACCGTAAGCCTTTTCAATGCCTTCTAGAATCGAGCTTTCCGAAGCTACCACCGGTTCGATGTTGAAGCCGGTCATGAACTTGATGTCGTCCATCGCGAAGACATTGGTCGGATCGACCATTGCGATGGTCAAAGAGGCGCCGACGCGGCTTAAGGGAAGGATCTGATAGCGTTTCGCAGTTTCATGCGGAATCAGCTTTACAACCGCAGGGTCGATTTCAAAATAGGAGAGATTGATGGCAGGGATGCCGTACTGACGGGAAAGAAAATTGGTGACGTCCTCATCCGTGAGGAAACCCAATTTCACAAGCGCTGCCCCGAGACGGCAGTTTTGCTCCTTCTGCGTCTTCGTCGCCTGCTGCAACTGTTCTGGTGTAATGATCTTCTCTTTGACGAGAAGGTCTCCCAGCCGTTGTGACATGCCTCGATCTCCTATCCAGCCAGCGGTCATTCACGCCGGTGCACACAGGCTCCCGCAATTTGCAGCAGGGGGATTCGCGTAGCTTGTGGTGACACAAATTGTCACAGCAGATGCGTTACTACACCAGTAACTTTGGTACTTGTACTGCACTACTAGTCATCGGATATATAGCTGAGGAAGGTAAAGACCTTGTCAAACGTGGCTTTTAGTACAAGTCAGTTCCAGCGGACATGTACTCCAGTAAGCCGCCGTAACAAGCTGCCACCGCCTAATGCTTCGCCGCGCAGACGTTCGCCGTCCTACACGCAACTCCCTTATAATGTGTGCGTACGCATTCGGCGCCTCCGGCAACCGCAGAGCAGGACGAAAAACTGTCAGCCCCCGCTCCAATTCGCACACCCGAAAAAGAAAGGACATTCAACCGCAAGAAAGCCGTCATTCTGCTTTCTATTGGGGTCGCGCTGGTCTTTGCTGTGATTTTGCCGCAAACTTCCTTCGATCTGCCGTTTTTGAACCCTGATACGAACCAGCAGCTATTATTTTTCGCTTCGCTGTCGGTGCTGGTTTTTCTTCTCTTCGTTGCACTGACCTTCGTTCTGGCGCGAAATCTACTGAAGCTGTTTGCCGAACGAAGGATGGGGGTGCTTGGTTCGACCTTTCGTACACGCCTGGTCGTGGCGAGTTTGCTGCTGTCTTTTCTCCCAACCATCATCATGTTTTGGTTTGCTTATGGTTTGATGAACCGCTCAATTGATAAGTGGTTTTCGATTCCTGTGGAAGAAGTGCGCCAGGAAACTGGCGAGGTGGCAGATCTACTGAGTGACTACGCCGCGCAGAACGCGCATGCGGAGGCACTGACGATGGCCTCGTCTCCGGAAATGCAGCGAGACCTGGCGAAGGGTGACTTCTCGGCTCTGGCGGAGATCTTCGGGCAGCATGAGCCAACACTGCAAGGCGGGTTCGTGCTCGCGTTGCGAGACGGTAACCTGGAGGCCAACTTCGGTCTGCCGGCGGACTGGAATGTCCTGCGTGAAAAGCTCGCATTCTTCCCCTCGAAGAGCGTTACAGCCTCAACCTTCAGCTTAGGACGGACCGAGTATGTTGTTAGTCTCGCCCCAGTGAATGAGCACGACAATATCCTCGTTGCCATGCCGCTGCCGCAGAAGTTTTCTGCGCTGGTTCAACGCGTGGAAGCAAGCCAGCAACGGTACGTCGATCTCAGCCATGAGCGCCGCCTGCTGCGGCGCACTTACATGGACCTGCTGTTGCTGCTCACGGTCCTGGTTCTTTTCGCCACCACTTGGTTGGCGCTTTACCTCTCGAAATTGGTGACCCGCCCCGTGGCCGCTTTAGCTGCCGCCACGCAGGAAATCTCGCGCGGCCGACTGGATCACCGCGTGGAGGTTCCGGCGGCAGACGAAATCGGAGACCTCGTCCGCTCTTTCAATCGCATGGCGGAGGAATTACAAAACAGTCGCCGTCAGATTGAAGATTCCAGCCGCGAGCTGGAGCAGCGGCGACAACATATTGAAACCATTCTCGAAAGCATTCCCACAGGCGTGCTTTCCCTCAACGCCGAACGGCGGATCACGCATGTCAATCACGCTTTATTGCGGTTATTTCATCCAAATGCCTCCGAATCGGAAATGCCCAGCGTTTTAATTGGCTCCCGCTTGCAGGACGTTTTTCTACCGGAGATGATTCAGGATATCGAGCCGCTTCTCCGCCGCGCCGACCGCATGGGCACAACCACCACCCAAATGGAATTGCAAGTCCGTCATTCGCCGGTAAATGTCGCGGCGACGGTTGCCACCTTACGGCACGACGGCCACAATCTGGGCCACGTTCTCGTTTTTGAGGATTTGTCTGATTTGCTAAAGGCCCAAAAGCAGGCTGCCTGGCGGGAAGTAGCGCGGCGAGTCGCGCATGAAATCAAAAATCCGCTCACGCCGATTGCGCTGTCCGCGGACCGCATTCGCCGGCACTTGGCGAGGCAACCCCTAGGTAACAAAGAATCTACGGAAGCCATAGAGGTTTCCGCGGCGACCATCGCGAGCGCGGTGGAAACGGTGCGTTCTCTCGTCGATGAATTCGCCACGCTGGCCCGCTTCCCCACGGCGCAACCGCAACCGGCCGACATTAATGCGATCATAACGGCATCTTTGGCGATGTTCGACGGCCGCCTCAACAATATCCGCATGCTGACTTTTCTCGAGCCTGGTTTGCCGCGTGTTATGGCCGACCCGGAAAGCATGAAAAGGGCCCTGGCCAATCTCGTGGATAATGCGGCGGAATCATTGCAAGATATGCCTTTACGCGAGATTCAAATTTCCACGATGCTGGTAACGAGCCACGACGCCGTGGAGATTTGGGTGGCCGACAGCGGTCATGGGGTCACACCAGAGTTGAAAGAGAAGCTTTTTTTGCCGTACTTTTCCACAAAGAAGCGCGGGACTGGTCTTGGCCTCGCCATTGTAAGCAGAATCGTGGAAGACCACCATGGCTCTATTCGCGTGGAGGAGAACCATCCCGCAGGGGCTCGATTTATCATCGAACTGCCACTCGCTCCAGAAAGCAAGCCATCCGTACTCATCGAACATGCCTAATCTGCTCATCGTGGACGACGAAGCCAGCATCCGGCAGACCCTCAAGAGTGTTCTCGAAGACGAGGGTTATACCACCTTAACTGCGTCCAGCGCCGAAGGGGCCCTGGAAACTTTGGCCAAACATAATGTCGACCTGGTCCTGCTCGATATCTGGTTGCCCCACATGGATGGTTTGGAAGCGCTGGGAAAAATCCGGACGATGGGTGATGCCCCTGAAGTAATCATGATTTCCGGGCACGGCACCATCGAGACGGCCGTGCGCGCTACCAAACTCGGGGCATACGACTTTCTTGAGAAGCCGCTTTCGATCGATAAGACGCTGGCGCTGGTTCGCCATGCCCTAGACTCCCGCAGACTCCGCCGCGAAAACCGCGAGCTCAAGAAGCAGCTGGTACAGAATAGTGTCATCGTGGGCGACAGCATTCCCATGAAAGCCTTGCGCCAGCAGATTCAACTAATGGCGCCGACGAACGGCCGAGTTTTGATCTTCGGCGAATCAGGCACGGGCAAGGAACTGGTGGCGCATGCCATTCACGCGCAGAGCCTGCGTAAAGACGAGATGTTTGTCGGCGTAAATTGCGCGGCCATTCCCGAGGACCTCATTGAAAGCGAACTCTTCGGACATCAAAAAGGGTCTTTTCCCGCGGCCACCGGGGACAAAGAGGGGACCTTTCAGCGCGCGCATGGCGGCACGCTCTTTCTCGACGAAATCGGCGATATGAGCCTCAAGACGCAATCAAAAGTTCTGCGTACGCTCGACGAACAAAAAGTAACCCCCGTCGGCGGTGAAGAGCCATTGCCCGTTGATGTCCGCGTCATAGCCTCAACCAATAAAGACCTCGAAGAGGAGATTTCGATCGGCAATTTTCGCGAGGACTTATTTTACCGTCTGAACGTCATACCATTTTCGGTACCGCCGCTGCGTGAGCGCCAGGAAGATGTTCCGCTGCTGGCGCAGCATTTTATGAAGGAATTCGCTACGGCCTACGGGCGTCGATCCCGCGAAATTGCCGATGACGCACTCGACTCGCTCATGCGCTACTCGTGGCCGGGAAATGTGCGCGAGCTGCGCAATGTCATCGAGCGAATCGTCATCATGAACCCAACGACCAGCCGTTTCGAGCGCAAACATCTGCCGCCCTTGATCTACCGGGACGGCAGCCGCCGGGCCGCGGGGGCTGAGTTTTCCACACTTCATCAGGCACGGGCTGCATACGAGCGCGACTATATCCTGAAAAAATTGGATGAACACCACGGAAACATCAGCCGGACAGCCGAAGTCCTCGGTCTAGAACGCAGCCATCTCTATCGCAAAATGAAAACTTTGGGGATCGCCGTTAAAGAATAAAGGAATACAAAGAACAGGCTCACTTCTTGAGCATGCGAATTTCCGAGCCGTTCTTGAGAAACTGCACTTCATCCATTAACTGGTTAATGAGGTAAATGCCGCGTCCGTGGGTCGAAAAGATGTTTTCGCTCTGGAGAGGGTCGGGAACCTTGTCGATTGTAAAGCCGGTGCCTGGATCGCGCACCACGAGCACGATCCCCTGGGCCGGGTCACATAGCACATCGCATTCCACAATCTTCGAGTGATCGGATTTTGCCCCATGTACGACGGCATTGGCCAGAGCTTCGGTCAAAGCCAATTCCACTGCATCATCCTTGCCCCTCAAAGATTGAAGGCCGCGCACTGTCGTCATGATCGACTGCACGACCGAATCAATTACACGGGGATCGGCAGCCAATGTTACTTTCAACTCGAGCGACAACTTGGAGGGGTTAGCTGCTGCCTTGGGTTTGGACTTGCGAGCAGTAGTCACCGTGCCCGGCCTTTTCGTACCATCGCCGTTTTAGATCCGGCTATCAGAGACTTTCCGACGGCCAGCATTTCCAACTGATGGCGCCAATCCGTTTCTTCGACAAACTCGGCGGATTCGCGCCACCCCGATCGCACCTTAACAAAAAGCTCCAGAAATACTTTCGTTCCCACCAGCGCTTCAATGAACTTACGAGCGGCCGTCCCAATGGCTTTCAGCTTCTGGCCGCCTTTTCCGACGAGGATTGCCTTCTGGCCTTCCCGCTCGCAAATGATCGCAGCCGAAATGCGGGTCAGACGGTCGCCTTCTTCAAATTTTTCCACGATGACGGTCGTCGCGTGCGGGACTTCCTCATTGGTTGCCAACAACACCTGCTCGCGGATGATTTCGCCCGCCATGAAGCGAACCGGCTGATCGGTGGATTGATCCTCAGGAAAATATCTTGGGCCTTCGGGCAATTGCTCTAGTATTTTCTCGAGCAATAAGTCGATGCCGTCGCGCTTGCGCGCGGAAATCGGCACAACCTCGGAGAACAAGCCCGTCTTTGCATATCGCTCCATCAGTGGCAGGAGCTTGGCTTTTTCGTCATGCAAAAGGTCAATTTTGTTCAACAATAGGAAAGCTGGAGTGTTAGATCGCTGCACCAGCTCGAAAACCATCTGATCTGCCGGGTCGGGCTTGCGCGTTACATCCACCAGAACAAGCAAGAGATCACAGCCTTCCAACCCTTCTTGCACTTCAGCCATCATCTTCTTGCCCAAAGAAGTGTCAGGTCGATGCACGCCCGGCGTATCGACCAGAATGACCTGCCCCCCGACCTTCTTCGAACCCGGTTGTTTCGAAAGTTGAATAATTCCGAGAATGCGATTACGAGTGGTCTGAGGCTTTGGGCTGACGATGGCCAGCTTCTCGCCCACGAGCGTATTCAGCAACGTAGACTTACCGGCGTTGGGGCGACCAAGTATGCAGACAAATCCGGAACGGAAGGCCATGTCAGAGGATCTTCAAAAGGCGCTGGAGGCGCACACGGCCTCATATACGACTATATCAGCTTAAGCTGCTTGGGTTGCGCGACGGAAATACGAACACGCTCCACTCGGCGCTCCGTGGACTGCAACACCTCAAAGCGCAGCCCCTCTTCCTCAAGCACATCGCCTTTCTGAGGAATCCGTCCAGCAATCTCGCTTACCAGCCCCGCGATGGTCGCGGCTTCTTTGCTTTCCAAGCGAACACCAAATAATTCGTCCAAGCGGTCCACATCCATGCTCCCGGGAACCACGTACGAGTGGTCACCCTCGCGCACCAACTCGGCCTTTTCATGTTCATCGCGAATTTCGCCGACGATTTCTTCCACCAGATCTTCGATCGTCACCAACCCGGCGACGCCGCCGTATTCATCGACGGCGATGGCCATCCGTATGTTCTTTTTCTGCATCTCGCGGAGAAGATCGCTGCCCAGTTTGCTTTCCGGCACGAAGTAAACATCTTTGCGCATAATGCTGCTGACCGTGCGGGTGCCTGCTTCTGAGTCCGGTATTTGCAGTACATCCTGCGCGTGGACAATTCCCACAATGTTGTGAACTGTGCCTTCATACACGGGCAAACGCGAAACCGGCTTGTTCTTGAGCAATTCGACGAGTTGCTCCAGTGTGGCGGAGGCCGCAATCGCCACCATCTCGGGGCGCGGTTTCATCGCGTCACGGACGGTCTTCTCCCCAAATTCGACCACCGACTGGATGAGATCACGATTGCTCTCGTCGAGAATGCCTTCTTCTTCGCCGGCTTCGATAAGGGCATCAACCGCTTCCGCTTGTGTTTCCGGCTGCGCGCCTGATTGCTCCTGCGTCAATACCGTGACCGACTGGAGGAAACCCAACACCAAGGTCACAGGAAGTACGAGATAGATGAGCATGCGAAGGGGAAGAACCCAATGGCCTAGCCATTGCCCTTTTGTGCGCGCAAAGCACACGAACGGTAAAAAGCGGTTGAACACGATGATGATGAGCACCAGACTCAGCGTAGCCTGAAGGATTTCCACAATGCTCCAGGCACGGTCGCGAAAGACCACGAAGCCCACCAGCATGGCGATGGCAGCCATGGTTAGAGGCACCAAAACGGCCATGGAAAGCGCCGCCCGTGAACGGCCGACCCCGAGGCGCGGCTCGACGATTTGTTCAAACGCGTCGATATTGTCTTGAAAGTCGCGCGATAAAAACTTGCCGATCTCCGTGTAGAGGCGATCTACGTAGGAAACGAGCGTGAGCAAGCCAAGAAGCAAGAGGAAAGAAAGAGTCAACCCAATCATGGGTTCGCTCCCTGGAATGTGCTCCGTGGTCTGCGTACCGGCCTACCGCTGCGTGCGATTAATCCGCCTGGCAGGCCTAACGCCTTACGGAGCCGCTCTTCTTTTCGCGCCATCTCGCCGTGATCTCGCTCATGATCGTAGCCCGCGAGGTGCAACATGCCATGCAAGATAAGGACTTTGATTTCATCGCTCGTGGAGTGCCCGAGCCGTCGCGCATTCGCGGCCGCAATTTGCGCCGAAATGGCCAAGTCACCTGCGGCTTGTGCGACGAACTCATTTCCCGGGAGGAACGAAAGTACGTCAGTGGGTTTGTCTTTTTTGCGAAAGCGCTTGTTCAGGCGACGCATTTCCCGGCTGGACGTCACCAGGACGCCGACGGTCCCCGACACCTTTGCGGCACGGCGGGCGCGCTCGGCAAACCGTGACAGTCCCTGTGAACTCACCCCCGGGAGCGGGATTCGCACAATGACCATAGAGTTACTGCACGCTGCGCAACACTGCTTCACCGCAAAGAAAACAGGAGAGTGCAATCGCACCCTCCCCAGCGATTTTATTCGCTTTATTGCTCGGTTTCCAGTTGCACGGACGATACTCGCACACTGGGCGGCGCAGCCTCAGGCGCTTTCGTTTCCAGCAAAGACAATTGCTCGGAGACTTTTTCTTTGTGCTGGTCGTAGGCACGTACGATGCGCTGTACCAGGTGGTGCCGCACAACGTCGCCATCATCGAACTGGCAAAAGGCAAGCCCTTCCACACCTTTAAGCACGTCCATGGCCTCGACCAGCCCGCTGCGGCGCGCGTTAGGCAGGTCAATCTGGGTAATGTCGCCCGTAATCACCGCCTTCGAGTTGAAACCCAGGCGTGTGACGAACATCTTCATCTGTTCCGAAGTCGTGTTCTGCGCTTCATCCAGGATGACAAACGAATCATTCAGGGTGCGGCCGCGCATGAAGGCGATGGGCGCAATCTCAATGACATTTTTTTCGAGATAACGGTCAATCTTCTCCGGATCAAGCATGTCGTAGAGGGCGTCATATAAAGGCCGCAAGTAGGGATCGATTTTCTCCTGCAAGGTGCCCGGCAGGAACCCAAGGCGCTCCCCCGCTTCGACGGCGGGTCGGGCCAGGATGATACGACTCACTCGTTTGGTCAGCAGCGCGGATACCGCCATGGCGACGGCGAGATAAGTCTTTCCCGTGCCCGCCGGGCCAATGCCGAAAACCATGTCATGGTTCTCAATCGCGTCAAGGTAGCGCCGCTGATTAATGCTCTTGGGCTGCACGGTACGGCGGCCGAACGAACGCTGCTTCCCTGCTTCGGCCAGACCGCGGAGAGTAGCCTTTGGATCGGCGATTAGAACCCGCAGCAAACTATTCAGGTCACCATTATGAAAAGCATGCCCGGAACGGCGTAAATGGTCGTAGTCGGCGAACACCTGCTCGGCCCTCGCCACATCCAATGGCGCGCCTTCCAGTTCGATTGAATTCGAACGCAGATCAATGTTGATATTCAAGCCGTCTTCGAGAACGTGAAGGTTTTCGTCGCGGGTACCAAATAGGGTCTCGATGTTTGGGGTCAGATCAATGCTTTTTTTCATTCAGTTTGTGCTACCGGGGGGGCGTTTAAGTGAGATAGACGGTGCGAGCAAACCGGATGCGCGAACCGGGCATAAAAACTCATTGTCTCTATTGCTGGGACCCGCCGGGCGCTTACTGTCGAGGTGCTGCGAACTACCATTGCAATTAGGGTAATCCCAAGGATGCCCGGAGTCAATGTATGCAGAACTCATTGACCAAAAGTGACTTATTCCCGTAGACTGGTGTTTCGGTACCCACCGGAGCATCTCTCTCTGTTTGTTACAACGCGAGCGAGAAAATCGAAGAAACGAAGGTTAACAATTTAGCATGGCAAACCATTTTTCGGCGCTCAAGCGCGCCCGTCAGACCGAAACCCGTACCGCCCGCAATCGGGCCAACACTTCCCGCCTGCGCAGCAGCTTACGCGAACTTCGTGAGACCCTTGCCGCGGGCGACAAGACTACCGCTGAGCAGGCTTATCGCAAGACGGTTTCCGCTCTCGATAAAGCAATTCAGAAAGGCGTTATTCACCAGAATACCGCTTCGCGCTACAAGTCGCGCCTGAGCGCGAGAGTAAAGGCGTTAAAGTAAGTCCTGACGGTTCGGATAATTTTTGACGGCGCGCTCCAGTGCGCCGTTCCACTTCATACCGGCAATTCTTCCTGCATCCAGCCCTCCACTTCAGGCTTCGGCTCAGCGGTGAGGTCCAGCACGAGTTTCTCCAAGACCATTCTTTTGCTGGGCGGGTTCGAGCGCAGAGCGAGATCGGTTTTCGCGACCAGCCGAATGGCACGCGTCAACTCCCTCTTCGACTGATAGCGACGTGCTTGCCTAATAATGTCGTCCGCGGCGAACGGCGGCACTCGGAATCCCTGCCAAAGAGCTGCCCACAACATTCGCTGATCGCGAACATTGCGTTCCAGAATTACCAACATTTGCCGGAAAGTCTTGGCCAGCATATAGAGATGGCCAATGGCCGCTTCGTCGCCTTCGCCGGTGGTTAGAATTGCATCGAGCATCTCTAAAGCGCGCACGCGGTCTTTGGCAGAAATTGCGTCCGTGAGTTCGTAAAGTGATCGCTGCTTCGCAGCCAATACCATCGTCTCCACGTCGCCGAGCGTGACTCGTTTCTTGTCGCCAACATAGAGAATCAGCTTTTCGAGTTCATTGGAGACCATCATCATATCGCCGCCGAGCGCGTCCACCAGCTCGCGCGCAGCGTCGTTATCGATCTTGACGTCACGCAACCCGCCGTACTCGCCGATCCAACGCACGGCTTCGTTTTCTTCGACGCGTGCCAATTCGACGATAGCGCAGTATTGACCCAGGGTTTCGCGGATGCGCTCATAACGCTCTTTGTCCGTCATATCCATGCGCCGGGCATCGGCAGGAATGCTGATGTGATCGGCGACAAAAATCAACACGGCATCTGGATTGGGGTCTTTGCAATAGGCTTCAATCGCCGCAAGCTTCTCTTCATTGGAACCGCGGCCATAAAACGTCTTCACGCCGCGAACAAAAAACACCTGAAAGGGCGCCATTAATGATGGCGTACGGGCGCGGTCCAGCACTTCGGCCAAGTCCGTCTCGGCGAGATCAAAGTCGAACAAACTGAAGTCTCGCAACTCGGCAGGCACCAAGTGGTCGAGAATCGCCTCGCGACACCGTTTGCGAAAAAAGACTTCATCGCCCACAAAGACATAAACGGGTCGCAGTTTGCGAGCCTCCACGTCCGCAACAAATCGGTCGGCTTGGGCAAAGGCTCTCATGGCGCGGGTCAGAACCCTTCTTTCTTCAGAATCCCTCGTTCCTCAGAACCCCTCCAGAATATTGGAAACCAGGGTCTGCGCAAAGTCCCTCGAAAGGCGATCGAAGGCCGGGGAATCTTCCTGAAAAAAACTATTGAGGTCGCTCGAAACCTGATACTGCTCTCGAAACAGATAAGACGGATTCTCGTACAAAATTTTGCCCTTTTGGTCCGTCATCTGAACCTTGACGTTCACCACAACCAGCACGCTGGCGGCCCGGCCGGTCTGCGAATCATAGGTGAGGGGCGTAGTATAAGTTGCCAGGACAGTGCCACGCAGAGTCGCATCAGCGTCGTCGGAAGCCTCGTTTACCACATGATAATGGGTGCGAGTTATCATTTCGCGGACGACCGCGGCCGTCAACCGCTGTTCAATTTTGTAGATCTGGGTCTCGTTGACAAATGACGGAATGGCAATGGTATTAACGTTCTGCGGAATCGTGGTCGTGTGGCCCGCAGTGTGATATCCGCAGCTGACGCCAGCTAGAGTGAGAAACCAAAGGATTGCCACAGAAGCGGCATGCGATGGGGATGGAGTTGCCCACTTCATTGAATCTTGCCTTGGGGACGGCTAGCCGCCATCGTCTCAGCACACTCGACTGCATTGGACGCCGCCACGCGTAAGTTGTCGGCTGCAGCCCAAAGCCAGAAAGCCCCCGCTTGATTAAGGTCAGCCGCCACCGACACCAAAATATCTCCATGCCCGGCCGCGTTCACATTGCTTGGAGCTTCGTCCGATCCCGTTGCGACCGACACATGCTCGCCCGTTAGGGCCTGTACGACGTTCTCTACACTCGTCTGTTCTTTCATTTCGATATGCAATGCAAAGGCATATCCATGAAAAATCGGGGCTTGCGCCAGAAACACCGAAGGCACCGGAGCCTCGCCGGCAATCCTTCGGTAATCGTGAAGAATCCGTTCCTGGATGCTTGTCAACGATGGTCTCGCTTCTTCCCCGTACCGCGAAACCATGTTGAAAGCAATCTGGATGTCAAATACTTTTTTAGGTAGCGGCCGGAACGAAAGTAAATTCACCGTCTGCTCATGAAGTTCGTCCATGCCCTTCTGTCCGCGCTCGGAAGCAGGTTCAAGAATAGTCACCACCGGATGGGAAGCCAGACCCGCCTTTTGCAGACGCAACAACAGCAGGGCCAGAACGATTGCTGCCGGATGCGCGACGACCGCGGGCCCCGGCTGAAGTTGCAACACCGGAGACTCACCACGCTGCCGTTCGACCCAGGGTGCGCGCATGGCGGCGTCCGGTTGCCCTGATAATTCCGCGGTCAAATCGATCAGGGTGCTGCCCGCATCGCGCGCAGCTTTCCAATGCTTACGCGTTGATGCCTGGTCCGCGACGAAAAATGTGAAATCTACGCGTTCGAATTGTTCCGGGCTCACGTTCTGAATGAACGTCACTTCATCTCCCGCCGCTTCTAGTAGGCCCAGAGCTTCTTCCTCATCAAGCAGCTTGATGTCGGAGGTGGGAAAATTGCGCTCGGCAATTACCTGTGCGACTTCTTTGCCCTTCACGCTTGCGGCGCCGACAATGGCCACACGGTAAGCGCCGCGCCCGGCCGAAGCAGGCGATGTCGTCGATGGTCGCGGACTCGTACTCATAAGGCCTGCTCCACCTGCGGATACGGAGGCGCAGGAGGCTTGCGCCTTCTGCGAAAAATCCACTGCAATCGCCAAAATACTCCCGAAAACATGTAGGTTAGAGCGATCACGAAAAGAACCGGGCGCGAGAAGAACCAGATCGCGGCGAATAAGGCGCCGAAAAGTACAATCAGCTGAAACGGCTGCCGCGAACGAAAATCAATATCTTTGAAGCTGTAAAACCGCCATGTGCTCACCATGAGGTAGGCGGCCATCACCAGAATAGTCGTCCACGTAATTGAGCTGCCCCACCACACCAGTGGGTCGCCGCCAGAAAAATGAACGACTGCGGCAATCACACCCGCGCCCGCGGGAATCGGCATCCCGACAAAATATTTTTTTCCTGGGTGCCCTGGGTTGGAAGGTTGAGGATTGTTGGTGATGTTGAATCGCGCGAGGCGACTCACTCCTGCGACGAGGAATAAGAAGCTGGCGATGGCCCCGATTTGGGCCAGCTTGTTCACCAGTTCCGGCGAGGCGAGAATCGCGGGCAGCTCGCGAAAACCCCACATCCACGCAAGCAATGCTGGAGCAATGCCAAACGTGATTGCATCGGCAAGCGAGTCCAGTTCCTTGCCAAAATCGCTGCTGGTTCCGGTCATGCGCGCGATGCGGCCATCTAGGCCATCAAAGAGCACGGCAAATCCAATGGCCTTCGCGGCGTTGTCAAAGTGCCACCACTCGGCGGGTGTGCTATGCGTTACTTGCAGTATGGCGTAATATCCAGCCGCAATGTTCGCCGTGGTAAATAGCGACGGCAGAATGTAGAGGCCTTTGCGCAACTTGCGTTGCGGATTATCTTCGCGGCGCCTGCGCGGAACCGGAAAATGATCGTCAAGCGGCTCCATTATGACGCTCCTTGGCGAGCTTGCGTGGCGGCTGTCCCCGCTAACCCGCCGTCAGGTGGAAAATAAGCCAGCACCGTCGAACCGCCCTGCACGTTATCTCCCACTTTGATCTGGAGGTTCGCGGACGCATCAAACATGATGTCTACGCGTGAACCAAACTTGATGAGCCCGACTCGCTCACCACGCTGCACCCGGTCGCCAATTTTCTTGTTAAACACGATACGCCGAGCCAACAGCCCCGCGATCTGCTTAAACTCCACCCTCTGCCCTTCCCCCTCGACAGTCACCGAGTTTTGCTCATTCATTTCCGCCGAAGCAGGATTCATGGCATTCAGATATTGCCCCTTCTTATAGACAATCTCACGAATGATGCCCGATACCGGCGAGCGGTTTACGTGTACATTGAAAACATTCAGAAAGATGCTGACGCGCATGCGCCGTTCACCGTTTGCCATCAAAGGTGCGATCGCAGTCACCTTCCCATCCGCCGGAGAAACGATTGCGCCCGGCTCGGAAGGAATCGCGCGTTCGGGATCGCGGAAGAACCAGAGGAAAAATGCAGCCAGCAGAAATGCCGGAATGGACAGCATTGTGCTGAAGCTCCAGCCGACCAGTAGCCCCAACGCAATCAGCGCTACCGCATAGTAATAGCCGTCTCGCACCATAAGGGAACTTGCTCATTATAGAGCACCCACGAAATGTGCATCGGCGCGAATCGATACCATCGCTCGAATAGAAAAAGGCGCCGATTGGCGCCTTGAAGCGGTCTTGCCAGTGACTCCGAGCCTGAGAGTACTACGCGACTTGGCCTTGCTGCATCGCCTGACGATACTGCCGCTCGATGCTTTCCATTTGATCTTTAAGACGAAGTTTCAGTTTCTTTAGGCGAACCTCTTCCAACTTTTCGTCGTCGGTAAGGTAGCGCTTTTGGGTGAGTAAATCGAGGCGGGTGGAATATTGATTGTGTTCTTGTGCCAACTTGCGAAACTCCTCATGCTCAGTCAGTAACTGGTCTCTAGAAAGTTCCATCCAGCGACCTCCAACCGGGGATTGTGTACTACGCGTCCAACCGCACCTTATCACAGGGACAAATCCCGTTCAACGAAAATTAACAATTCAAGCTTTGCCTTTTGCGCCCACAAAACAGATGATGTTTTGCATGACGCGACTCCACCTAAACTGCTACAAACACAGCATATAAATAATTGCATTCTCAATGGGCCCGTGGTAATAATTCTCCCGCATCGAGTGCTCTTCAAATAAAAATTTCTGGTAAAGCAGACGAGCGGATCGATTCGATTCCCTCACTTCCAGCCAGATTTTCGCGACTCTTTCACTTCGAGCTTCGCGCAACAAATCACTCAACAACTGTGATCCCAATCCTTGTCGTTGCATTCCAACCGCAATGTTCTCAATCTCCCACTCATCGCCCAAGGTTCTCGCCACCAGAAATCCTTGGAGCAGACCGTCCGCTTCTGCCACGAGTATTCGGCGGAGGCCGCTTCCCTCAATTATTTCCGTGTACTTTGCAGGACTCCAATGAGCAGCCCCCACAACCGATTGCTCGATTGCCAGAATGCCGGGAACATCGCTGCGTTCCGCGCGCCGAATATTCATGTGATATCGGTCTCAACGCGCCGTCGCAATAGGATCCACCGCTCGTCGGACGTAGTTTGCATCCAAGTCTTCAGGGGTAACGGTCTGTCCGGTGCGAATCCTTTCGCATCCAAATCGGGCAATTGCATCGCTGCCTGGTCGGGCAACTTCTTCTACTGCGACGCCGAGTTCACGTGCAACGGCAGCCAATCCCGGCTCTGCTGTGATGAGTCCATAAGTCTTCGCGACTTCCAGGAGTTCCGCCTTGGTCAACAAGCACTCTTGAACCAGCTTTCGTTCGAGTTTGGTAGATTCGTATTTGGCGGAATAAAATTCGCCCCTTCCTGCGTCCATCGCCGCGATCACGCAGCCCGAACGGGAAGAGTTCCAAGCCATCGCCTCCAGCAGCGAAACCGAAACAATCGGTTTGCCGAGCACTTCAGCGAGTCCCTTTATGGCCGCCAAGCCAATACGCAAGCCAGTGAAGGAACCCGGCCCCGAGGCTACGGCAAATGCGTCCAGATCGGCCTTGGTGATTCCATGCCTGGCAAGCAAGCCGCTTACCTCCGGCACGAGTTGCGCAGAAAACGTACCGCCCGTAAGTGGAACAAGTTCGAGGACGTCGCAGCGGCCCAGCTCGCAGCGGGCCAACGTAATGCTGCCGTTTTTCCCCGATGTGTCGGCGGCTAGTAAATACATGAGCGACAACCTATTGCTGACGGCGAACTTCGCCCGTCAACGAATCCAGTAACCAATCCCCCTGATCAGGGCAGCCTCGATCCACATGTCGGCTGCTTGGGATATGAATCACCACTTCCCCCTTATCCGTGACGCTTTTCAATTCTTCCTGATAGTCGCAAGCCGGCAACTGGCTCGTGATTTGATCGCTGAGATCATCCATGCGCGGCACTTTGCTCTTCAGGTCGTAAACTACCGGCCGGTGGCCTTTATAGTCTGCGGCCATCCACCAGAAATCGGCTGCCACCTTCGAGCCATCGTCGGAGAATCCGAGCAGATCGACTCCCACGCCATCGCGCGTCGGCATGGAAAAGGTCTTGACCGGCTTGAAATTTGACGAGTATTGGCTCAAGTACAACGTATATGTAGCCACGCACGAGGCACCGCTTGGATCCGCCGGGTCACGCGCCACTTCGACCACGGCATACGCGTCATTCGATTTCTTTGTGTTTGTTACCCGGTCCGTCTTCTCAGAGAGCGCGTGCGTTCCAACCTTGGAACACTCAAGCACGGGAGTCGATAATTGTCTCTCCTGCTTATCAGCCCAGCCTTGGACGGAGCACATCACGCACATCGCGGCAATCGCAAATATCAACCTTGAGAATGATTTCATCCGACCCTCCCCGGCTAATGCTCCGACTCCACTAATTCCAGCAAAACCCCGCCCGCGCTCGACGGGTGAATGAAAACATAGCGATGACCGCCCGCGCCGACTTTGATTTCATTCGACACCAGCCGCACATTCTCCCGCTTAAGACGTTCGACTATGGCCGCCAAATCCGGCACGCGTAGCGAAATATGATGCAATCCTTCACCACGCTTCGCCAGAAATTTCGCAATGGCAGAATTTTCTGAGGTCGGCTCCAGCAACTCCAGACGGCTCTCGCCCATGGGAACCATGACAAGCCGAACCTGCTCACCTTCGACCATCTCTTCCGGAGAAACCACGCACCCGAGTTTCTCGTAGATACTTTTCGCGGCCGCAATCGACTTCACGGCAATTCCAAGATGGTCGATCTCTAAATTCACTTCGTCTCCGCAGGTTGCACGTGCATTCCACTCAAAATCTTTTCCATCAAAGTATAAGGGTCGCGCTTATGTTCAGCCACTTCAGCCGCATAGCGAGACAATTCCTCATCACTGATTTGGGCACGAATTTTTTCCAGCAGCGCATCGCGCAGCATTTCTATGATGCGGTCGCGCCAGTTAGCCGCGCTTCGTTTCAATCCGCGATTTTCTTTTTGGAGATAGGCCTCATAACTAGCGATGGCCGCCGCTAATTCTTCGATCCCCTTGCCCTCGCTCGCCACGGTTTTCACGATTGGCGGAACCCAATGGTCACCGCGCATGGCCAGCGATTGCAACGCGCGAATCTCTTTCTCGACGTGCTCAGCGCCGTCACGGTCGCTTTTATTGATGACAAAAATATCGGCAATTTCCATGATGCCGGCTTTGATGCTCTGCACATCGTCGCCCATGCCGGGAACCAAAATCACAATCGTGATATCGGCCAGCCTCACAATATCCACTTCGTCCTGGCCCACGCCGACTGTTTCAATCATCACCAGCTCGCGCCCGGACGCGTCGAGAACAGTCGCTACATCCGCCGTCGTCCGCGCTAGCCCGCCTAAAGATCCCCGCGTGGCCATGCTCCGGATATAAATTCCTGCGTCGGCGAAATGGTCCTGCATGCGAATGCGGTCACCCAGAATCGCTCCGCCCGTATAAGGACTCGATGGGTCAACGGCAATAATGCCGATGGTCTTGCCCTGCTTGCGATAATACTTAGCCAGCTGGTCCACCAGCGTACTCTTGCCCGCCCCCGGCGAGCCAGTCAGACCTAATACGCGCGCGTGTCCGCTATGCGGGAATAGAGATTTGAGCAATTCGGATGAGCCGGGTGAACGGTTCTCTACTGCAGAAATAGCCCGCGCCAGTGCGCGAGGGTCGCCCGCGCGCAGCTGATTAACCAGCGATTGGAGGTTGAGGCTCAACCTGTCAGTGTAAAGCAGAGATGTATGAAGAGGAAATTCGTAAGCGTAGTTGTCATCCTGAGCGGCTCGTTTCCGCGAAGGATCTATGCATATCGCTCTCACGCGACAAATACATGGGTTCTTCGCTTCGCTCAGAATGACAATGCGTTTGAAAAAATTAATCTTTCAGCAACTGCCTGGCAATCACCAGACGCTGCACTTCGCTCGTGCCCTCACCAATCGTGCACAATTTCACATCGCGATAGAACTTTTCCGCTGGATAATCTTTGATGAATCCATAGCCGCCGTGAATCTGCACGCCTTCATTGGCGCAACGGACAGCCACTTCGCTCGCATATAACTTCGCCATGGACGATTCGAGCGTGGTCTTCATCCCCGCATCCTTAATCGAAGCTGCGCGCATCGTGAGCAGTCGGGCAGCGTCAATTTCCGTGGCCATATCGGCCAGTTTCCACTGGATGGCTTGAAAGTCGCTGATGGCTTTGCCGAATTGCTTACGCTGTTTGGAATATTTCAGCGCGCACTCATAAGCACCTTGCGCCATGCCAAGCGATAATGCTGCAATTGAAATGCGCCCGCCATCGAGAACGCGCATGGCGTCAATAAAGCCATCGCCTTCCTTGCCCAGCAAATTTTCCGCTGGAATGGCGCAGTCTTCAAAAATTAATTCCGCGGTGTCGCTGGCGCGCAGACCAAGCTTGTTTTCTTTCTTGCCCGGACGAAATCCCTTCGTTCCCTTCTCGACGATGAACGCGGACAAGCCATGCGTATGAGCAGCGCGATCGGTGACCGCAATAATCACAAGCACATCGGCATAATGCCCGTTCGTGCAAAAAGTCTTGGTGCCATTCAAGACCCACTCATTGCCGCGCCGGATTGCCGTAGTCCGAGCGCTCCCGGCATCGGATCCAGCCGATGGCTCGGTCAATCCCCATGCGCCGATGAATTCTCCCGTCGCCAGCTTGCTGATGTATTTCTTTTTCTGGGCCTCATTGCCCGCGAGAAAAATGTGGTTCGAACATAGGGACGTATGCGCTGCAACGATGATCCCGACCGAGCCATCCACGCGTGAAAGCTCGTCGATGGCGGTCACATATTCGACGTAGCCCATGTCAGCCCCGCCATATTCGGGTGGGAAAATTGTCCCCAGCAATCCCAGCTTGCCCAGTTCTTTAATCGTGGCCAGCGGAAATTCGCAGGCCTCGTCCCACTTCATGACGTTGGGCAAAATTTCCCGTTGCGCGAATTCGCGCACACTCTTCTGTAACTGCATCTGCTCTTCGTTTAGTTGAAAATCCAAGACCGCCTCCGGCTGGTTTTAGCGGCTTTCAGGAAATCTCTAGCCGCGTGGGGGAACATTCGATTAGAGCACAGCCGGCGAATCGCGAAAAGGACTGGAAGTAATCATGGCTAGAGACGATGGGAGGGGCATATATACAGGCGATTTGTGCCAGTGGCTCGCTCCCCCCAACCGACCGATTGGTCGTGCACTTATTGCTTTTTCGGTTGCAGGCCGAGCACTTTGCGCGTCATCCACAGCGGCGCGACCAACACATGCGCTGGGTTGGTCAAAAATGCCGGCTTGTTGCCTTCGATCAAGTGGCCTAACCAAGCCAACGCGAAAGCGGCAGGAATAAGCAGCAACGCAATGATCCAGTGAAACCAGACGACAATCACAGACGAAAAGCCCAGCGGAATGGCGATCATGTGCAGCGCGCGATTGATGGGGTGATTGTGCGCGCCGTCGTAATGAGAATAGAGGCCCATGGCATCACCTCACGGATTTCGGCAGGAATTATATACCCGGAAGCGGCGCAGAGATGAAGCGTTCAAATACTTCGTTGGAGAGCATTTTTCCGCGTGCTGTCAGCAGAACGAAATCTCCTTCCCGTTCGAGAAGCCCGTCTTTTATTGACTCCTCCACCGCCGGCGCAAACGCCTCAAGCGATCCATACTCGGTTACGAGTTCGCGCAAATTCACCCCGCGCATCAAGCGCAGTCCAAGGAAGAAGCTCTCTTCTAACGATGTCTCGCGCGAAATAGTAGTAACGCCGCCAAAATCTCCGCTCGTGAACCGTTCCAAAGATTCAGGCGTGGCAAAACGCACCGCGCGCTCTCCATCAATCAGCAACATCGAGTGGGCATCCACCCCAAAGCCCAAATAGGGCCGGCGCGTCCAATATTTCAGATTGTGGAGTGACTCCTGACCTTCCCGCGCAAAGTTGGAGATCTCATACTGCTTGATTCCAGCTTCATCCAGCCGCTCGCACGCCATCTCGTAGAAGTCAGCCGTCAAATCTTCGTCGGGAACAAAATGCGCGTGATATTTTGTTCCACCCGCAATCAATTCCCGTCCCAATCGCGAATCGCCATCCACCTCAAGCATGTACACGCTGACGTGCGGAACACCCGAAGCAATCGTTTCTTCTAAAGAATATTGCCAGCTCTCGCTCGTCTGATGCGGGAGTCCGGCAATCAAATCAATACCGATGTTCTCAATACCCGCCGCGCGCAACCGTGCGAGATCGTCGAGCACAATGCTTCGCCTGTGCAACCGCCCCACCGACGCTGCTTCTTCGTCCACAAACGACTGCACACCCAAACTCACACGATTCACCCGAGAGCGTTGAAACAACTCGATCATCTCCGCGTTCAACGTACCGGGTGCGCACTCCACGGTAAACTCGACGTTCCCGTCTACCTCAAAATTTTGCCCAATCGTGACAAATAGCTTCTCCAGTTGTGTAGTATCCAGAACGGTGGGTGTTCCGCCGCCAAAGTACATAGAATCAACCCGAGGGTCGAATCGCGCGCCGACAGATTCAACCAGGTGGGGCGAGTTTCGCAGATCGCCGGACACCCGCTCTACATACCTGGCAAATACGGCCCGTGAAAACACATCGGATGCAAAATTGCAGAACGTGCATTTCGTGCGGCAGAACGGCACCGAGACATAAAGACCCAAAGGCATGTAATCTAATTATCCCACTGCGTCACAACTTGAAAGCGCATTTGGGCTACTAAACCACATGCTTCCCAGGGTCGTCATCACCGGTATGGGCATCGTCAGCCCGAATGGCATGGGTAAAGAAGCGTTCTGTCGAGCTATTCTTGCTGGCAAATCGGGGGTTAAGCGCATTTCCCGCTTCGACCCCTCCACTCTCCCGGTTCAGATTGCCGGGGAAATCCCGGACTTCGACGAACTCGCCTGGGTGGATGTTCGCGAGCGCAAGCACGTCTCCCGTGTCGTTCCGCTCGCCATCGCCGCGTCCGCGGAGGCGATCAAAGATGCGGGTCTCGATCCTTCTTCCATGACCATGGAAGAAAAACGTGAAATTGGCGTGATTCTTGGCACTGGCGGCGGAGCTCAGGAATTCTCCGAGGAACAGTACCGCCTCTGGCACTCCGGCCATGTAAAACAAGTCAGCCTGTTCTGCATTCCCAGCGGCACCATGGGCACACTGCCGAGCGAAGTCAGCATGCGCTTCGGTTTCCGGGGCTATAGCCATGTCGTGACGGCCGGCTGCACGTCATCTACCGATGCAATTGGCTACGCTTTTCAGCACATTCAGGCTGGGGCTCTGCCCATGTTCCTCGTGGGCGGCGTCGATTCTCCCATCACACCGGGAATCATTAAAGGTTATTCCCTCTTGCATGCGTTGACACAATCCTGGAACCACGCCCCGGAACGTGCTTCGCGTCCTTTCTCCGGCGACCGCGATGGCTTCGTTCTCGCGGAAGGCTCGTGGATGTTCATTCTTGAAAATCACGAACACGCCAAAGCCCGGGGCGCCAAGATTTATGCTGAAATCATCGGCTATGGGTCCACATGCGAGGCTTTCCACCGTGTCCGCATGAGTGATTCTCCGGAAGAGCCCGCCCGCGCCGTCACCCTGGCGCTCAAAGAAGCGCTACTTACGCCCGAAGACATCCAGTATGTGAGCCTTCACGGCACGTCGACCGAAATGAATGATCGCGTGGAGACCCGCTCATTGAAACTGGCCCTTGGCGACCGCGCCGAGCGCATCCCCATGTCGGGCCTCAAGTCGCAAATCGGCCATGCGCAGGGAGCCTGCGGTTCGGCCAGCCTTGCGGCAACGCTGATCGCAATGGAACACGGCAAGCTGCCGCCTACCATCAATCTTGAGCAGCCCGACCCGGAGTGCGACCTGGACTATGTTCCTTCTCCCGATCGAACGGCTTGCCTTGAGCACGCCATTTGCAATTGCGTGGGTTTCGGCTCCAAGAATTCGGCGCTGGTGGTAAGAAAAGTCTAAGCACAAGTGTAGTACTGGCGCCCGCGATCACTCCGTTCGTGCAATCGCTCTACCGGTGCATTTCTGCCGCGTAACCGGATATTTGCGTGTCAGTCTCGAAATCGCCCACTACCTGGCGATGATCGTTGATCCCCGCGCTTCGCGTTAATTCGTTCTCGCGATTCCGATAGCTGAAGAAGTAATACTGCCCCCCGCTAAACACGCCGCCATATTCCACTTGATGAGTGCCTTGCGTCTTGTCGACCGTAATGGAAACATCCCCCAGGTTGTTGATCCCGCCTGCATAGCTATCGGTGTAACCCGGGGCATCAATCTTCGTGTAGTTGGTTCCATCGTAGATGTAGGCACTGTAGGTGGCGCCTTGGTTTGCGCTCGTAATCGAGATCATTCCTTGATTGTTAATGCCGGTCGGCCCTGTGAGAGTCGAGCCTGGGACATTGAGGGTTGTGTACGTCGTGCCGTCGAAGATGAATCCGAATTGCTGACATATTCCGCACTTCAGGTATCCACCGACGATAATGCCGCTATCATTGATGCTGAACGCGCCGGAGATTACACCGAGACCTACATCGGTAAACACGCCGTTTTCGTAGAGAAAGCCATGATTGTTGCCGTTCGGCTGCGTGTATTCGCCCACAATCTGTCCGCTGGAATTAATGCCCTCGCACAGGGTTGCCGTGCCCTCGGGGTCATCGATCGTTGTCACGATTCCGTTTGACAACATGAATCCATGAGCTACGCCGCTCGTATCGAGGTCGTACCCGACAATCACTCCGGCATCGTTGATTCCCGTGGCCGTTGTGCTCAGGGCCCCGGGGATGACAATTTTCTTAAACTTGATATTGACCGCAAACAATTGCGCCGAGCTAATAAGGGCGAGGGTGAGCATCAAGCCTATGTAAATCGCGGCACCTCGAAGTCCCTCTCTAGAGTTGCTTACCATTTCACGCCTCCGACGAACCCATCCGCAAACCCTTCGTGGGCCTACATTTCGCTCCCCGATAATCTCATGGAAACGCCCGGATGGGCCGTCTCTTCGGCGATTTGACAAACTTTTGACAATTAACCCTGGGCTCGTACCAGCGCCCCAAAACCTTTTTCATCCCGCGCCGATTTTTTCCATCTAATAGAATGTTGTTCTAACTGCCGCAGTAATATGTGGCGCCCCAAACATGGCTCAGGAAGAGGAAGTACTCGGCAAAGCGTATGACAGCCGGCTGATGAAGCGGCTGCTCACCTACCTTCGCCCCTACAAGTGGCAAACCACAATCGCCTTGATCTCGATTTTTCTTAAGGTCGGCGCCGACGTTCTTGGCCCTTATCTGACCCTCGTCGCCATCGATAAATACCTCGCCCCTGTTCACAAACTCCATACACCCTTTGACCGCCTTCTAAGTCCGGAACCTCTTATCGGAATCACCCAAATCGCCTCTATTTACGTCGGACTGCTTCTGTTCAGCTTTATGCTCGAATACCTGCAGACCTATTACATGCAATGGGTCGGCCAGATGGCGATGTTTGACCTGCGGGCTCAGATATTCCGCCACTTGCAGCGCCTGCACATCGCCTTCTACGACAAGAACCCCGTTGGCCGCCTCGTCACCCGCGTCACCTCCGATGTGGACGCCTTAAATGACATGTTCACATCCGGCGTCGTTTCGCTCTTTGAGGACGTATTCGTCCTCGCCGGCATCATCGCCATCATGCTTCGCATTGACTGGCGCCTCGCCTTGGTCACCTTCGCGGTAATTCCCTTCATCATTTACGCCACCAAGATTTTTCGCGACCGCGTCCGCGAGTACTATCGGCAGATTCGTGTTGCCATCGCCCGCATCAATGCCTATTTGCAGGAACACGTGAGCGGCATGATGATCCTTCAGCTTTTCAATCGCGAAAGGCGGGCCTACAAACGCTTCTCCGAAATCAACAGGGTTCACATGGACGCTTACAAGGGCACCATTCTGACTCACGCCATTTACTATCCCGTCGTGGAAATTCTCTCCTCCATCGCTATAGCGAGCGTTATATGGTTTGGCGGAGGCGGCGTACTCCATCGATTGGTGGACATCGGCGTCCTTGCCTCGTTTATCCAGTACGCACAGCGCTTTTTCCGGCCCATTCAGGATTTCAGCGAAAAATACAACATCCTTCAGGCAGCCATGGCCTCGAGCGAACGAATCTTCAAATTGCTCGACACGCCGGCGGAGATTATCTCCTCCACAAAGACCAAACCCGCCGACGGCCCCGGCCGTATCGAGTTCGATCACGTCTGGTTCGCGTATCGCACCATCCCGGCTGAAAATCCTCACGTAAGCCATGCCGAACCCGACTGGATCCTCCGCGACGTCAGCTTCACTATCGAGCCCGGCCAAACTGCCGCCATTGTCGGCCATACCGGGGCAGGCAAAACAACGATCATCTCGCTGCTGATGCGTTTCTACGACGTGCAAAAAGGCGCAGTCAAAATTGACGGTGTGGACGTAAAGGAAATGGATCTCGCCAACCTGCGCAGCCGCTTCGGTGTCGTCTTGCAAGACCCGTTCCTGTTTACTGGGACCATCGAAAGCAACATCAAGCTGGGTACACCCTGGATTCAAGATGCTGACGTGGAGCGCGCCGCGGAGGACGTCAATCTCGCCGACTTCATCCGCACCCTGCCTAAAGGCTTCAAGGAAGAAGTCAACGAGCGCGGCACAACCTTATCCACCGGACAGAAGCAATTGATTTCCTTCGCCCGCGCTCTCGCCCACGAGCCTGAAATTCTTGTCCTCGACGAAGCTACCTCCAGCGTGGATACCGAGACCGAATTCCGCGTCCGCGAAGCCCTCACTCGCATGGTCGAAGGCCGGACATCTGTCGTGATCGCCCACCGGCTCTCCACCGTGCAGCGTGCCGACAAAATTATCGTGATGCATAAAGGCCAGGTCCGCGAAATGGGGTCGCATCAGGAACTCCTCGCCCACCGCGGTATCTACTACAAGCTTTACCAGTTGCAATATAAAGATCAGGAACTGCCCAGCCCGACCCAGCCCGTCGCCGCTGGGGATGACTAAGGCTAATTTTCACAGAAAATCCCCTTCTTGCGCGTAACCAACTGATACATAGCGACTTAAGTGCTTCGCAACTTGCTGGCATAACACGGGTTTACAATACCGTGCAGTGAGTTAACTCCCCTACCGGGGACCCAAGGAGATTTACAGTATGAAAAACACAATCGCGAAATCGTTATTGACGCTGGCAATAGGCGGTCTTATTTCAGTGGGTGCCGCGGTTGCGCAGCAGGATCCGGGCACGGACCGCAACCTTGATCCTGGTCATCCCCGCGTCAATGAAATCGACAATCGCCAGGTCAACCAGCAGGATCGTATCGCCAACGGTGTGAAAAGTGGGGAATTGACCGCGGGCGAGACCCGGCATCTTGAAAAAGGCGAGGCTGCCATTCAACGCCAAAAGCGCGCCGACATGAGAGCAAACGGTGGACACTTGACCAAGCAGGAACAGAACCAGTTAAACCGCGAGCAGAACCACGAGAGCCGCGCCATTTATCGCGACAAGCACAACAACGTAAAGCAGTAACTGAAAGCATCCCATTCGAAAAGCCGCAGATTTCCTCTGCGGCTTTTTTATTTTGGAATTCGTCTCCGCGATCTCCGTCCGGCGCTTCGCACGGCAACCGGCCATAATCGAGGTACTCAATCGCCGGCACCACCAGACTTCTATCTCACCAAGAATGGCACGTTGCTCAACAAGTCGCCGCCCGGCACCCTAACTCTAACTTCTCCGGTAGTCGCGCCTGCAGGCACGGTCGCAGTCATCAAGCTGTTCGAATGAATCTGGAAATTTGCTTCCACTCCGTGAAAACTCACACTGGTTGCACGCGCTAGGTTGCCGCCCAGAATCCGGACCGTCATTCCCTCTTTGCCGGCGCTCGGTTGCACCTGTACAAACGGATTCAGCCCCGTGGACACGCTATACACCGTGCCATCATCGTCAGCGCCGCCAAAATAACTCGTGCCGTAAAACTTTCCATTCGTTCCTTGGGTCAGTGGCCCGAAATAGTAATAGAACGCGGCCTTGAAGCTAGTGACCGTACTCAGCTCTCCCTGGGGCGTGATTTTGAACACCGTGCCCGCGCTATTCGCACCACCGCCAAGCGTCGTGCCGTAAAAATCTCCATCGCTTCCCGCAATCATCCCGCTCGGGCTAAAGCCATCGGCTCCGCTGAAGCTGTGTAGTGTCGCGAGGTTCCCGCCACGCGTCATGGTATAGACCGTTCCATCGTCGCTGGCGCCGCCCGCTGCCGTTGTTCCGTACAACAGTCCATTCAAGCCCTCCACCAATTCCGCCGCAGGTTGCTGACCATCGGTTGCGTCAAACACGTGCAAGGTGGTGAATGTTCCGCCGAGCGTGATCGTGAAAACGGTCCCACATCCGGTATGAACGCACGCACTGTAGTTCCCGCCCTGGTGGGCGGTTCCGTAAATGCTCCCATTACTCGCCTGCATGAGGTTTCCATCGGGAGATTGGCCGTCCGGGCAACCGCTTTGCGTGCAAAAATTGTAAAGCGTAGTGAATGTCCCACTCGGCGTCATTTTGAATATTGTTCCTCCGCCACCCGACCCGCCCGCCGTCGCGGTCCCGTAGAAATCTCCATCGCTCGCCAGTAGTAACGCCCCATACGGATTCACTCCGTCAAGCCCGTTAAAACTGTGAAGTGTCGTCAAAGTCCCGGCGCGCGTGATTTTGAAGATGGTGCCGTACAAAGGATTGAAAGCTCCGCCATTTTGCGTCGTGCCGTAAAAGGCTCCATCGCGGCCCTCAACCAGCGTCGAGACGGGATATTGCCCATCCGGGCAATTGGTTTGTGCACAGAAGTCGTAAAGCGTCGTCAGGCCATCCGCATTTAACTTGATGATATTGCCGCTCGAGTACGCCCCGCCATCGATCGTGGTCCCGTAAAAGCTTCCATCGCTACCCTGCACCATTCCCGCATAAGGGTTCGCACCGTCAGTTCCGTTGAAGCTAACCAGCGTCGTATAATGTCTGCGCCGAAAGCGAAGTCATGGTTGCAGCGCTGAACATCAGCGCGATACAAAGATGTTTCAAGCCACGAAAGTGGATCATGCGTTTTTCTCCTGGGGTGCGGGATTTTGCATCTCGTTGCCTACGCTCACGAGAAAGACAAAGAACCCGGCCAAGCCATGAACGGCAACAGACAGGGATACAGGGGCCAAGCAGCGAGGATTATCGTCTTCGCAAACCCCGCCGTCAAGCCCGGAATCGCCGGTGCTGCTGACGTTTGGATCAAACTGCGCCACGACCGAATGGCCCTCGAATTGACTCCCTCCCCGTAACCCTCTAGCATTCCCACAATGCTTGGCGAGACCATTTCCCACTACCGGATCACCGAAAAACTCGGCGGCGGTGGCATGGGCGTGGTCTATAAAGCCGAGGACCTCAAGCTACACCGCTTCGTTGCGCTGAAGTTTCTTCCCGATGACGTGGCCAAAGACCCGCAGGCGCTGGCCCGTTTCCAGCGTGAAGCCCAGGCCGCCTCCGCTCTAAACCACCCCAATATCTGCACCATCTACGAAATCGACGAATACAAAACAAACGACCAATACTCCCGCGCCTTCATCGCCATGGAGTTTCTTGATGGCATGACGCTCAAGCACGCCATCGGCGGCCGCGCCATGGAAATCGATACAGTCCTCACGCTCGCCATCGAAATCGCCGACGCGCTCGATGCCGCGCACAGCGAAGGCATTGTCCATCGCGACATTAAGCCTGCCAATATCTTCGTCACCAAGCGCGGCCACGCCAAAATCCTCGACTTCGGGTTGGCCAAGGTCTCCGACGCTCGCAGCTCTTCCGGCCAGACTCAAGGCGTCACGCGAACCATCAACGAAGCGCATCTCACCAGTCCCGGGACCATGGTCGGCACGGTAGCTTACATGTCGCCGGAACAAGTCCGCGCTCGCGAACTCGACGCCCGCACCGATTTATTTTCTTTCGGCGCGGTGCTCTACGAAATGGCCACCGGAGACGTTCCCTTTCACGGCGAAAGCTCTGCTGTCATCTGCGAAGCCATCATGAACCGCGCACCGGTGCCTGCGGTGCGCCTGAATCACGACGTTTCACCCAAGCTCGAAGACATCATCAATAAGGCATTAGAAAAGGACCGTAATCTGCGCTATCAGCACGCCTCGGAGATGCGTAGCGACCTGCAACGCCTCAAGCGCGACACCGAGAGCGGACGCTCGGCGCTATCGCAAGCCTATCCCGTGGAAGCATCCCATTCTTCAGCGAGCCCTCCTGCTAGTCCCTCGCCTATTGCCGGACCGAGTTCAGCCACGAGTAGCCCAGCCAATCCGCCGGCACGCAGTCGCATGGACCGGTACGGTTGGGCAGTCTTTGGAGTACTAGTCGCCTTAGCGTTTGCGGCCATAGATCAATTTCACTCCTGGCATGCCAAACCAACTACGTCTGCTGTTGCCAGCGCTTCTAATCCGACGACAGTCGCCGTGCTTCCCTTTCAGAATCTTGCCGGCGACACGGATAAAGACACCGATTATCTTCGCCTCGCCCTGGCGGACGAAATCGCGACCACTCTCAGCTACGTCCGCTCCTTGTCCATACGACCCTTCTCGACCACCAGCAAATACATGCAAGCCGGCGTTGACCTGCAGCAGGCCGGACGCGAGATGCAAGTGCAAAACATCGTCACGGGCCACTACCTAAAAGAAGGCAACCAGCTCGAAATCACCATCGAAGACGTGGACGTCGCCAACAACCGCACTCTCTGGAGCGACACCATCGCCGCCCCTACTCCCGACCTGATCGCGATGCGCAGTCAGATCGCAACCAAAGTCAACGAAGGCTTGCTTCCAGTTCTCGGCGTTGGTTCCAACACAGCGCATGGCGCCACGCAGCCCACGAATGAAGAAGCCTATAACCTCTACTTACGAAGCATTCCTTTTACCAGCGATATCGCGCCCAACAAGCAAGCCATCGCCATGCTGGAGCATGCGGTGCAGCTTGACCCCAGTTACGCGCCCGCATGGGCCGCGCTTGGCCAGCGGTACAGCTACGACGCCGCATACGGCGAGGGCGGCGGGGCCATGCGCATCCGCGCCAATGACGCGCTGGAGAAAGCTTTGTCACTCGATCCCAACCTGATATCAGCCAGCGAATGGCTCATCACCGATCGGGTGGATCGCGGCGACGTGCTGGGAGCCTACGCTGACGCCAAGGCGCTTGTGGCGCGACATCCGGAGAGTTCCGGCGCCCATTTTGCGCTCTCTTACGTCTTGCGTTACGGCGGCGCTTCTGAAGAATCGGCTCGCGAGTGTAATATCGCCCTCGGCATCGATCCTGGCGACCGCGGATTGCGATCCTGTGCCATGGCCTTTGACGCATTGGGCGACAATCAACGCTCTCACGATTCCTTCAAGGCTGATGCAGGTTCCGATTGGACTGCGCTTCACCTGGCACGCTACTACCAGCGTAAAGGCGATGGACCTAAAGCTCTGGACGCGCTCAAGCACACCAACTCTTCTCCTCTGACCCAGCTTGTCGTCTCCTGTTTGAAGGGTTCCCCTCCGGCCAGCACCGCCAGGCTTGCGCGCTCCGACACAGACTTTATCTTGACCGATCCCGACCCCGAGGTTGTGTATTGGTTCGCCGGGGACCTCGTCAGTTGCGGCCACAACGATATGGCGATTGAACTTCTCAGAAGCTCGATCATTAACGGCCACTATTGCGCCTACGACGGTCTGCGCAACGACTCCATCTTTGCTCCAATCCGCGCCATGCCGGAGTACGCTGAGTTGGTATCGGCCGCCAAGCAATGCCGCGACGATTTCATGGCGAGACGCGACCAGGCCAAGCCTTAGTTCGTCTGGCGCGCACATTCCCGTCCGCGTGAATCTTCATCCCTTACAATGCCCTGTGCGAATTCTTATCTCGGCCGGTGAAGTTGAGGCGCTCAGCGGGCGTGAGCGTAGCGGGAGCCCGTTGCCGAAATCCCGAGCTTTAGCGAGGGACCTCGCGTGAATATCCTCATCTCTGCCGGAGAGGCTTCCGGTGAAATGTACGGCGCGCAACTCATCGTGGCCCTTCGCCGGCACGATCCTTCTCTCGAATTCTTCGGCGTCGGCGGCCCTCGCATGCGCGCCGCTGGATGCGACACCGTGGTTGACAGCAAAGACCTCGCCGTCGTCGGCATTACCGAAATCCTCGCTCACCTGCCCAAAATCTGGGGATTGTTTCACAAACTCATCGCCGAAGCCGATAAGCGCAAGCCCGACCTCGCCATCGTCATTGATTCTCCCGCGTTCAACTGGCGCGTTGCCCGTCAAATGCACAAACGCGGAATTCCGGTCGTTTATTATGTCGCACCGCAATTCTGGGCGTGGCGACAAGGACGCGTCCGTTTGCTGCGCGATTACATCACCAAAGCTCTGGTAATTTTTCCTTTTGAAGAAAAGTTCTATCGCGACCGAGGCGTGGACGCGACCTTCGTCGGCCATCCACTGGCCGATTTGCCCAGGCCGGAAATCTCCCGCGAAGCCTATGCGAAACAGCACAATCTCGATCCCAGTAAGCATTGGATCGCTCTCATGCCCGGCAGCCGTGTCAAAGAAGTTCGCATGAACCTGCCCGAGATGCTCGCCGCCGCTGCACAATTGGGCCCGAACTATGAATTCTTACTACCCGTCGCATCAACCCTCAACCCGCAACTGCTCGCATCCCTGCTCGAAGGCAATGCAAACATTCATCTTGTCCCCGAAGCCCTACCCGCTCTCACTCTCTCCCGTGCCGGCATCATCGCCAGCGGTACCGCAACCGTCGAAGCCGCCTTGATGAATCTTCCCTTCGTCATGGTGTATCGCGTCACGGCGCTCACTTATCTTCTAGGCAAATCGCGCGTCAAAGTCCCCCACTTCGCCATGGTCAACCTTATCGCCGAACGCGGAGTCGTCCCTGAACTCGTTCAGCACGACTTCACCGCCGAAAAAATTGTCGCCCAGATGAAACAGATCATCCCCGACGGTCCCGCCAGGAAAAACATGCTCGCCGGCCTCGCCGAAGTGCGTGCCCGTCTGGGCGAAGGCGCAGGCCACGTACCCGCCGCCGACCGCGCCGCGGATGAAATCCTGAAGCGTGCAGTCAAAAAGCCCTAACCAATCTTGTCATCCCGAAGACCTGCGCTTTTCATCGCGGGCGAGGGATCTTGCATCAAAAATACCGGCTGGCGACTCGGCTTTTGGCGTACTCCACGACGCAGCCCCCTTGTTATTCCGAGCGATTCGTAGTCGCGCCCGCGACGAGGACGCGTAGGAATCTGCCGTTTCTCATCATCCTAATTCCGTCATTAACTCTCAAAACTCGATAACCCTTGTCCTTACAGCATCTTTTACGTCAAAATCTTCATCATACCGAGGGTTATAATTTTCAGGAGATCGCTCTTAATGCACTTTTCGCGTTTGCCTCGCTCGATCACGACAACGCTTTGCTCCGCGCTCCTGATTCTTTTCGTGGTGTTATGTCTCCCGACCGCCCACGCCCAGGAGAAAATGCACCTGCGCGTGGACGATTATCAGATTGACGCACAGCTGGATCCCCACAACCACCACATCGCCGCCAAAGTCAAAGTCAAATTCACCGCGCTTGAACTGATGAACATCGCCAGCTTTGAGCTGCACAACGACTTACGCGTCACCAAAGTGACCGATGATTCCGGCAAAGTGCTTCCCGCCGAGCGCATCGAGCAGGAAAATCTGGTGCGCGTCACCCTCCCTACGCCCATTGAGAAAGACGCGTCCTCGTCGCTAACTTTTGAGTACGAAGGCGTCTTGAGCTCCGCCGACGATAGCCCGGTGCAAGGCCTCAGCGTGGCCAAGATTGCCGACGACACCAGCTACCTGCTCTACGCCGGCCGCTGGTTTCCGGTAAATGGCTACGGAATCAATCGTTTCACCGCAACCATGAACATTACGGTTCCCGCCTACATGCTCGTAATTGGCAGTGGCGCCGAAACCTCCAATGAGTCGGCTTCGGGCGGGGGCGGCAAAACGCCGAGCGCCTCCGCCACAAAAACATTCCATTTCGTCTGGAACAAGCCCAGCTTTCCCGGAACCATAATCGCCGGTGCATTTCAGGAGTTCAAAAGCGACGAAGCCGGCGTGAACCTGCATGTGTTTTTCAAACCCGTCCACCAGAACCTCGGAACGATGTATCTGGAAACGGCGCTCAAAGAATTCACCTACTACATCACGCTTTACGGTCCGGCGCCTTCGACGACTTTGCGCGTGGTTGAATTGCCCGACGACACGCTTCCCGATGTTTGGGCGCCGGAGATGGCGGGCATCGCCAGCCGGTCTATCACCGATAAAGTCAATTACCGCTTGCTAGCCAATGCGATAGCTCATCAGTGGTGGGGCGTTTCAGTCAGCCCTGCAACGCGCGATGATTGGTGGATTACTTCAGGGTTTGCGCGTTACTCCGAAGCTCGCTATATCGAGCAGGCCGCCGGAAAAGCTGGACTCGAAGAAGCAGTGAAAGATATGTCAGTCGGGGCTTTAGCTTATGACACGGTGCCCCTCGGCAGCGCCGGCAAGATGGACGTTTTTTCTCCCGAATTTCAATCGCTGGTCACCGACAAAGGCGCGATGATTCTGCACATGTTGCGATGGGTGGAGGGCGACCAGAAATTTGACCACACCATGCGCACATTCGCCACCAAGTATGCGGGAAAATCCGCATCCATCAGCAATTTCGAAGATATCGCCGAGCAGGATTACGGCGACAAGCTGACCTGGTTCTTCACCCAGTGGATTGATTCCACTGGAGCGCCCGAATTCAAGACCAAATACACGGTTTACCGCCTCGGCAATAACAAAGGCTTCCGCGTCGTCGGCCAGATCGATCAGGACCTCGATTTGTTCCGCATGCCAGTCGAGCTGCGCATTGATACTGACGGCAAAACCGAAGACAAGCGCATCGACGTCGTAGGCACCGATTCCGCTTTTTCCGTGGAGACCTTCGGCAAACCGCGGCGTATTTCCATCGATCCCGGCAACTGGGTGCTAAAGAACTCGACCGAAATCAAAATGCGCGCTTCGATCCAGCGCGGCCAGGCCTTTGTGCAGCAGGGCGACTTCGCCAGCGCGCTGGCCGAATACAACAAGGCCCTCGAGGTGAACAAGATCAGTTCGCTCGCGCACTATCGAATCGCCGAAGTTTTCTTCCAGCAGAAGAATTATCAGTCCTCGGCGAACGCCTACCGCGAATCGCTCAATGGCGACGGAGATCCGCGGTGGACCGAGGTCTGGAGCCACATTCAGCTGGGCAAGATTTTCGATATCACCGGCCAGCGCGAACGCGCCAGCAACGAATACCGTCAAGCCATCCAAACCAATGACAATACCCAGGGCGCGCTCGACGAAGCTCGGCGCTACTTGCAAAAGCCCTTCGAGTTGGCAAAGGCGCAATAGCCTTTGTCCTCGTCAATCTACGACGCGGTACCAAAATTTGTCTGAGACCGCAAAGTAGCCGGTGCCTTCCGAGGCGAGGGTTCCCATGACGTAGAAGATTCCCTGCTCTTTTTCACCTCCATAAATTTGCGACACGGCATCGACATACTGGTCAAATGATATCCAGACCGAAAAGTTCTTTCCCTTTTTCCGGTAATCCCACTCGAAGTTCCAATCGAAAACGACCGTCGGCATTAGCGAGCCATCGTTCCCCGGTAGAACCGTGTACCAGGAGTCGGTATAAGGATCCTGTCGAGGAGTGCCCATGATCCAGGTCGCAGCAAAGCTGTCCGGCAACCAGGGAGGATTTGCGGTAAGTTCAATGTCCATCACGATCGAGAATGGCGAAGTGGCGCCGAAAGCCGGGGCGGGTGTCCAGATGTCAGTGGTGACCGTGCGGATGGCGGAAATGGTGAGAGGCTGGGTGATGCTCATGACGATAGCCCTTTCTGTGCGCCCGCGTTTGTGGTCAGAGCGGGTTTGACGCCAACTCCAGTCTTGCCTGGCTTTCGAGGTGCGATCTTGACTTTCCGTGCACCCAGTGAACCCAAGTGCTCAACCAGCGTCCTATGATGAACGACGCCCCTGGTTTTCTTTTTCATTTTTTCTGCTCCTTTGTTGGTCCATGAAATCTGTATCCGCAGCCTTTTATCACACGACCAACGCCGTGTCCAGACTGCCTGAGGCGGCACACTTTCTGGAAACTTTTTCGGTTCGGGCGGCTAAGCGTCTCAGGCCGATAAAATCTATGATTGTACATATACTTCTGTCCCATTTTGGGAAAGGTTCGTAAATCGCATTTGGAGCCGTTTTGAGCCACTCGAGCCCCGTCTCCCACCTGGGGTCTATCTTCCCTCCCCGGAACGCCACCAGGCCCGTTTCCGATCGAATAACGACAATCCTGCACGCGCCTCAGGAGGCATTTTCCCGCCCGCGGAATCGGCGCTCACGAGAAATCAACAACTTCCACGAAGGCTCAACCACTTACGAACGTTTTGCTTAGCGGCTATAATCCTCGCGTCCCCAAATTGCACTTCCAAATTCAAGTTCGACTTTTGGATTAATTCCTATGTTTAGACGATGCTCGTCGCCGGCTGTTCCGTCGCTTCTGTTTGCTCTCGCTCTGTTTTTTCTCGCGCCACGAGCCTTGCGCAGCCAAAGCGCGCAATCCAGCCAGAGCGCAAAAAACGCAACGTCTGCAAGACCCGCGAGCGATGATTCGGCGCAAGAGGCCGACCAAGCCGCCGCTGAGCAAGGCGAGGAGGCCGACGAAGACCTTGCCCCGGCGGCCGTTCAGCTCGATGTCTCGCAGAGTTCGCCGTTGATTCAAGAACTCTACCGCGCCACGCGCGAGACCAAAGAGAAAGACATACTCCGCCGCATCGCCACGGCAAAAACGCTCATCGATACCTCCGACATGAAGGCGACTGACGCGGAAGGCCGCACCGCGCTTCACTGGACTGTGTTTGGCTCGAGCTATGCCACCAAGCCCAGCGTACTTGTGGCTTACGAGGAAGTCGCCGATGCGCTGATTCAGCGGGGCATTGATGTCAACCACGAAGACGCCTACCAGGATACAGCCCTCGACTATGTGCTCTACGCGCCGAGCTATGAGATTCAGACGCTACTCATTGAACATGGGGCAAGCAGTGGCTTCCTCGCGGCCACTTATCATTTTTTTGATGAAATGGAGCAGGGTGTTCCCAGCACTTACCAGAAGGCGATTGCCCTGTCGCGCGTCGCCGATCTCGCGCCCGGCGCAGAATTGGATGTCCGTCTCGATGTTCCGGTTTATAGCGACCGCTCGCGAACCGGCGACCCCATCGCGGCCACTGTGACTTATCCGCTATGTAGGAGCGGGGAGTTCATCGCCTGCAAACCCGGTGAATTGCTCGTGCCTCCCGGAACCAAAGTGAACGGCACAATTCTTTTTGCTCAAAAGGCGCCGGATAAATACTCCCGCCCGCGCATTGTTCTCGATTTTTCGAACATTGTGCACAAAAGCGGCAAACGCTCGCCGCTTTATGCCCGCGTCCTCGACGTAGATAACGCCCGTGAAACCGTGCGCAGCAATGAGATCCTCGGCATCACCCAGCCCCACGCTTCGACCAAAGCTTCTCTCGCCTTTGCCGCGCTGAGCGCCGCAAACCCAATCGCCGGATACAGCATCAAGGGCGTGCAGACGATTTACGGCCTCTCCATCCGGCGTGAAGTTTATTTCCCGGCGGGAACTGACATTCAAATTCAAATCGTACGACCTTCAATGCTGAAGGAAAAAGAAGCCTGGGAGGGATGGCCACGCCTGCCGGAGGATGCCGAATTACAGCATCTAGCCGCCAGTGCGCCGATGCGCACGCACAATGACAAGGGTGCGCTCTCTGACCCGACTAATCTCATATTTCTGGGTACCCGCGAGGAATTGATCACCGCTTTTGGGGAAGCCGGGTGGTATCAGGCCGATGATCTGGGCGTCCGCTCCGCGCTCAAAACAGTGCAAGCGACGGTGCGGCAGACAAATTATGCCAGCGGCCCGGTCTCAAGCCTCAGAATTGACGGCCGTCCGCCCGATCTTGTGTTGCAGAAATCGCTCGACACATTTGCCAAACGGCACCACATTCGTATCTGGGACATGCACAAGAAATATCAGGGTCGCGAAGTCTGGGTGGGCGCGGCCACGCATGACATTGCCACCCTGAGCGGACGCGGTGGCACAAAATGGTCGCACCGCATCGATCCACACATTGACCGTGAACGGGACTGGGTGGAAACGGACCTGCTATTTATCGGGACGGCTATCGGATATGTGGATATAGATCGTCCCGAGGCGCCAAAAAAATTATCCAATGCCACTGGCGATCAGATTGTGACCGACGGCAAAATTACGGTCGTGGCATTGGCTTCGGGTGCCAAGAACCAAGACAAGGGCCCACCGGTTCTGGTGCCGCGGAAGTAAATCCTCTCCGAACGCAGTGCGCCTTTTGCGGGTTTATCTCTTTCGGTCAGTAAGGCTACGCGCGGACGACAAGTGAAATGGATTGTTGCTACGTGCCTTACGCCGAAAAGCAGATTCGTACGCTCATCCTCGTCGCTTACGCGACTCGGAATGCCGAGGTGGCTAAAGCTGGTAGGGCGCTCGATGCTGACCGGGGAAACACCTAGCTGGCGCGAGCTTCGCTGCCCAGCTCGCTCATCTGGCTGGCGTCGATTCGTAAGTTAGCGGCAGCAACATTTTCTTCCAGGTGCGCGACTTTTGATGTTCCAGGGATGGGAAGCATAACCGGAGACTTCGCCAACAGCCATGCCAATGCCACTTGCGAAGGCGTAGCTTTCAAGCGCGCAGCGAGGCGGCTGATGGGAGTTTCCTTTTTTTCAGTGCCGACTTTTCCGGCGGCGAGGGGAAACCAGGGAATGAAGCCGAGTTTTTCTTTTTGGCAATATTCGAGAACATCTTCTGAGCCGCGATCGGCAATGCTGTAGCGGTTCTGCACGGTGACGACATCAATAATTTTGCGCGCATGTTGAATCTGTTTCACGCTGACTTCGGAGAGGCCGATGTGCTTGATTTTTCCCTCCGTTTGCAGGTCTTTTAATACGCCTAGTTGATCTTCTGCCGGGACTTTGGAATCAATACGATGCAACTGATAAAGATCTATCTGTTCGAGCCGCAAACGGCGCAGGCTGCCTTCACACGCGGAGCGCAAATGCGCAGGATTGCCATTTTCCTTCCACTGATTTGGGCCCGTGCGGTCGAAGCCTCCCTTGGTGGCGATGACCAAGCCATCGGGATAGGGATAGAGAGCTTCGGCAATGATTTCCTCGCTCACGTTCGGCCCGTAAGAATCGGCGGTATCGATGAAGTTGATGCCCAAGTCGACCACCCGCTTTAAAACCCGGACGGCCTCGGTGCGATCTTTCGGCGGACCCCAGACGCCCTCGCCGGTAATGCGCATGGCCCCGTAGCCGAGGCGCGTCACGCGCAAGTCGTTGCCGATTAAGAATTCGCCGGCGTTTTCAGCTAGTTTTCGGGACGCGATGGTCTTGCCAGGATGAGTCTCCATGCTTTTTGCTCCGTACGTCTTTGATGCTCGCACGTGCGGCCAGGATTTTCCTTCTGCTCAAAAAGAAAAAGGCCCGTCCCGGTCAGGCGGGACGGGCGCATATACGCCTGGTGTGGCCTTATTGCTCAGCGGCGGCAATGGCCTGCTGATATGGCGTGTAAGCCGCATAGCCGGAAGCGCAACCGGTTGAGTCGGAATATCCGGGCTCGTAGGCACACGCGAGATCCTGGATATAGATTTCCACAGCGGAAGCATAGCTCTCGGCTTCAAAAGGCAGCAGGTCCGACAATGATCCAGTCGGCAGTTTGCCTTTGACGCTGGTCTGCGACCACGATTGCAACTGGCGTGGGACCGGGGCATTGCTGTACTTGGCGAACAGGGCGACCCAGTCGCAGGATGCAGGATGGCCATCCTGCTGGCTTTGCAAATCACTATATTGCGCGCCCTCGCAACCGATTCCAATCCGGTTGGCGATATCGGTTGCCGCTTCCGCGTCTGCCCAGTTGGTGCAGTTCCACACCGCTCCCTGTGAGCAGGCGACCGCCATTTCAAATTGCACCTGCGGGTCTTGAGAAGCGATGAAGTTAGATTGCGCCTGGTTGCCGCCAACCCAATCCACTTGCAGGTTGGTGATGGAGCCGGTCATGTTTACGAACACGTCCTGGCAAGGGTCGGAAGCCTGGCCCCCCTCAGAATATCCGGCGCGAATGTAGAGAATCTGGTTCTTGAAGGAGACTGTATTGTAGTGGGCCACGGCGGCAGAGAGAAAATTGTGCCACGCGACCTGGATTGGTTTCTCCCAAACGGCCGGGAACGCGGAAGTATCGCCAGCATGGCCATAGGTATTCAGCGGCGTGTTTCCGTTGCCGGGATGGGTCTGGCAAGTGGCGTAATCAAGCTGCGTTGTTCCCAGCGATTTGGCCCAGCTGTAGGAATAAACATACGACGGGGTGTAGGTGTTGGATTTGAAGGCGATGGGCTCGAGCACAATCACGAACTTAAGATTCGTCGGAAAATTCTTGAAGTTGCTATCGCATGCGCTGAAATCGTAAACCCCCTGCGAAGTTTCCATCTGGTTCCAGGGGCACATGATGGAGACGCCGTCCACGTGGGGCTCAATGTCATTGACCCATTGCGACCAGCCGGGCACACGCGGGCCGCGGGGCGGGTTGACGGCGATAATGGTCACCGGCGCGTGCGAGGATGCGGCAAACAGCGGCGCACGAAACGCAGCGCAGGCCGCCATCAACAGGCAAAGGATTGTGAAGTGGTGAAAGTTTGAAGTTTTCATTGCTGCTCGATTTAACTCCTTGGGGGTTGGTCCCCCCGCACATATCGGGCAGCAAGGGGGAGCCGAATTGTCTTGAAAACGTGAAAAAATTCTAGAGGGGGATGTGGGTTTTGCCTACGAACAGAAGGGCATCTATGCCCTTCTGAGTGGGCACTGTCCGGCGGACATGCACTAGTGAGTAATTCCGCGTTGTTACTTGTCCATTAGGCCAGGCCGGGGCGCGTCCGGAGTTTGGAGCGCCCGCAAGTGTGCCTGCGCTTTGGCGGCCACGGAGGAATTGGGCTCTTCCTGAAGCAGCCTCTGGTACTCAGCCATAGCCGCATCGCGCTGTTCGGGAAGTTGCGCGAGCGTATCGGCATAGTTTAAGCGCGTATCGGCATCATTCGGTCGAATACGCAAGGCTGTGCGATATTCCTCGAGGGCATCGGGGATGCGGCCCAGTTCAGCAAGCGAGATGGCGAGAAGCGCATGGGTCTGCGCGTCATCGGGGTCGAGGCGGAGCGCTGCTTGAAATTCGGTGACCGCCTCCGGCAGGCGCGAAGGCATTTGGGCGAGGGCAATGGCCAGATTTTTGTGCGCGGGCAAGAGACTGGGTTGCAACTGTAATGCGGTTTCATATTCGGCGATAGCATCGGGCATGCGCCCGGGCATCTGGCGCAGGAC